>JAEEGL012683988.1_pt1 | contig 75605 bp, 75 predicted proteins | sample 9134231 | NCBI WGS metagenome assembly JAEEGL01 (sample SAMN16246548, study PRJNA631951) | gut metagenome | biome: gut microbiome; feature: rumen; material: fiber-attached | host: Bos | place: Iran: Karaj | collected 2018-10 | reverse complement strand
TTATGGAACCTAATCGATTTTTGGTAAGATGTGCAGTTCACTTGTTTTTAATAAGAGATGGAAAAGTATTAGTTGAAAAAAGGAAAAATCGTGAATATGGTAATAACGAATATGATGTGATTGCTTCTCATATTTTAGGAAATGAAAGTGCTATTGATGCTATCATAAGAACTGCTAAAGTTGAAGTAAATATTGATGTAGAAAAGGATGATTTAAAAGTAATTCAAGTAATGCATCAAAAAAGTGAACCATATGAATATATAAATTATTTTTTTGTTGCAAATAATTATACTGGCGAAATAAAAAATAATGATCCTGATTATTGTGAAAAAGTTGAATGGGTTGAATTTAAATATCCTATTGATAATATGATGCCTTATATAAATGAAGCTATAAAGAATTATTTGGAAGATCCTACTAAAACATTTACTTTTTACGGATGGGATGATTCAATTAAGAAACTAAAGTATTAACCCCCTATGATTATCGTGCCATTTAGAATTTAAAAACACTAACTTAATTGTTAGTGTTTTTTTATTATATTACTTTTTCTAAATCAGCAACTATTTTATCAAGTACCTTTTCTCTATTATCTGATGTCTCGTATGTTTTTATATTGTATTCATGAAATTTTTTCTTAAATTCTTTGTTTTTTTCAACAATATATTTAGCATCACCAATTAAGTCTTCATCTTTAACCCAATATGTCCAATCATCTTCAGTATCAAACTTTTTCATATTATTGTATAAATCTTCAGCTGTTTCATTATTTATTGTTAAACCAATTATTTCATACTTCTCTTTATATTTGTCGTTTTGTAATAAAGGCATCAATTTTTCAAAATCTATATGAGTTCCTTCTATAACAAATTTTACTCCACCATAAAAATTAGATCCTTCTGATAATTCAATTAAATATTTTTCTAGAAATGGTCCAAGATTTCTTGTGGTAATATCACTTTCACCATCATGATGAATATTTAATTCGGGATACGCTTGTAAACCACTTACGATATCATCTATACTTATAACACTATACCCATATTTCTTATTTAATTTTTTTGCTAATGTAGTTTTACCACATCTTGCTGCACCAATTATCAATATATTCTTTTTCATAAAGTCACTCTCTACATTTAATTATAACATATATATATGTTGTTTTATTTTGCATTTCTATGTATTATATAAAAAGTTTTAAACCACTATGATTATCGTTCTATTTAGATAATTAAAGCACTAACTGATTAGTTAGTGCTTTTTGATACTACTTTAAAACGTTATAAATAATTTGAATGTTTATTTTTAATATCCACCATCAACTTTAATAACTTCATCATTAATAAAGTCTGCATCTTCACTGGCTAAAAAGCAAACCACTTTTCCTATTTCACTAGGTTCAGCAAATCGCTTTTTGTAGATTTTAGCAGTTTCTTCTTCAATTAAATCATTTGGCAATTTTTGATTCATTTCGGTATTAACCCAACCAGGTGCTACACAATTAACATTTATATAAGGAGCAAACTGAATAGCAAGATTATGAGTTAGATTAATTACCGCTGCTTTTGAGGCATCATAATCAATGCTCGTTGGGAAAAATGAATTAATTCCATTAGTACTAGATATATTAATTATCTTACCATTTTTTTGATTCATCATTACTTCACCAACATATTTACTAACTAGAAACGGTCCTATTAAGTTAGTTGATAAAGTTCTATTCCAGTCTTCTACTGTACGATCTTCGAATTCTTTATCAATAGCAATTCCAGCATTATTAACTAAAACATCAATATGTTTAAATTCATCTATTATACTTTTTACCATTTCTTTTACATCAAGTTCGTTTGATACATCAGCTTTAATAGTAATAGCCTTAATATTATAATCACGTTCTAATTCATTTTTTAAAGTATAAGCTTCATTATCACTATTTTTATAATTAATTACAACATTATAACCTTTTTTTGCAAATTCTATTACTGTAGCTTTTCCTATTCCTCTTGAACTACCGGTTACTAAAACCACTTTTTTTTCCATCACATGCACCTCAACATAATTATATCATATAGATGGTTAGTATTCGCAATTAATGTATATCATCCCAAAAATAAAAACACTAATAATTGTTAGTGCTTTTTTATAACATCAATTAGCTGGTAGACTTCTTAAAATTAATAGATTTACACCAGTAAAAATGTTGACTTACTTGTGTATAAAAATATATAATTAAACTGAAATATAATATAAGAATGAGAGTGAAGGATAATGAGAAAAATAAAATATTTATTAGTTTTATTATGTTTATTCTTTTTTTCACCTATAGCTAAAGCAGAAAATCTATATGATTATATGAAAGACAATGCAATACCAGATGATATTTCAAGTGAATTTGTATATGATAATAGAGGAATAAATTTTGAAAAGGAAAGTGGGATTACAAACGGAAAAGGAATCTATTATCACACATATGATGGAGATGATAATAAATATTACTATTATAGAGGAGATACTAATAATTATTTTATTTTAGGTAATTATTGTTGGAAAATAATTAGAACAGCCGAAAACAATGGTATAAAATTATTATATTATGGTGTTAAAAATGGAAATACATGCCAAGATATCACAAATAATTATATTCAAAAATCTTCGTTTGGAGTAAATAATAATTCTGGAAGTTATGTTGGTTATATGTATGATGCTGTTTATAGAGTTAGTTCTAAATCAAATTCGACAATAAGCACTTCAAACTTATATGGGAAAAGTGTAAAATATGAGAATGGTCAATATAGACTTGTAGATACTGGAACCTATAATCTTACTTATTCAAGCGGATCATATTCTAATGACAATTATTCTAATATAAAAGATAGACATTATACATGCTTTAATACAACAGGAATTTGTAGTAGCGTAAAATATATCATAGATGTAAATCCAACAACTACCTCTAATAATACTACCTATGAAGGATCAGTATCTTATATAGATTTATCAAATGGCGAAAAAATAGAAGATGCTATAGATAATATGTATAATAAAAATACAATTAATGTAAATGATTCAAAGGCGAAACAAATAATAGATAGCTGGTTTGAATCAAATATGTTACCATATTTAGATTATTTGGAGGATGTAACATATTGTAACAATAGGGTTATTTCATCATTAGGAGGTTGGAATTCAAATGGAGGTTCAATTAGTTCTGCTGGGTTAAGATTTGATGGTTATTTAGGCTTAGATTTACGTTGCCAAAGAGATATTGACTCTTTTTCAACATCTAACCCACTAGCAAAATTGACATATCCTGTTGCACTTATTACATATCAAGAAGCAATATATTCAGGTAGTGAAATAATGAGAAGCGACATAAATATGTCAACTATGACACCAATAGAACTAACTAGAAAAGGAAACCCAAGTATGGGAGCCTTATATTCTTCTGGGAAGCTGATTCTAATTGGAACTAACTCATATGGCTCTTCACTGGGCTTGAGGCCAGTAATTGCTATAAAGGGAGATTTGGATATAGTTGGAACTGGTTCACAAGAAGAACCATATATGATAAAAGGGACAGACGGATCGGAACACTTAAGTGATATAGTTAATAATCCAATAATCATTGAAGAACCTGTTAATAATCAAAAAAGGGATAAAGCATCTGACTTTATAAAAAAAATAGCAACTGATAATGGTGGTAATGAAAATGAAATTGGTGAAATTGGCATAACACGTTTATCATATGATGGAACCAGTGATAATAATTTAAGATATGTTAATGTGGATCCAAATAATTACGTTATTTTTAACGGAGAGTTATGGAGAATAATAGGAGTATTTGGAAATCAAATTAAAATCATTAAAGCCGAAACTATTGGTAAAAGAGCTTGGTCATCAAATAATAGCAATGATTGGTCAAATTCCGACTTATATCTTTACTTAAATAATGAATATTATAATTCTTTATCAACAGAGGCAAAAAAAATGATCAGTGATACAGAATGGCAATTAGGTGCAATAGAAGATAAGAATCAAACTGTTTATTATTACTATGATAAAGAAAGACAAAGTCCGAGCAATAATTTAACAAATAAAATAGGAATAATGTATATATCTGATTATGCGTTTGCATTTTCACCAAGTTATTATTCAACAAACGCAACTAATATATATTCACAATATAATAGTTATACTGGAGGGTATTTACCTATCGATAATTGGCTATTTATAGATAGTTGGGAATGGTTTTTATCTCTTTACAAAAACAATTCTAAATATGGCTGTTATTATAACAATGGTGGAATTATAGGCTGCGGAAATTCACTGAATAGTGATTGGTACAATGTTAGACCTGTTCTATATTTAAATGAAAATGTCTCAATTTATTCAGGAGACGGTACCAAAAAAAATCCTTATTTAATAACTGATAAATATTTAATTAACATAGAGATAAAAAACGAAACAAGAGATTTAGATATAGCAGTTACCGATATGACTCAAGTGGAATATGAAGAAGAAGTAAGATTTAAAGTAACACCAGTTAAAGGATATAAAGTAAATAGCATTGAAATTGTAGATGAAGAAAATCATGAAATAGAATATAATACAACAGATGATTATTATACATTTATAATGCCAGCGAGTAATGTAACTATTATTCCTTCATATGAGAAAGTTTCTAATGCTATAAATATTGAAGATTCAATAAATACTAAGGAAATAATGATAGAAGTAAACAATTTTAAAGCAGTTGTGTACGAAGAGGTTGTCAGGTTTATTATAATTCCTGAGGACGACTATGAGATTGAATTAATTGAAATAAAAGATAAGGATAATAACGTAATATCTTATATTAAGACAAACAATGAAAATGAATATGAGTTTATAATGCCTGATACAAATGTAACATTAACTCCTAAATATAGAAGAGTAGGATTAGTGAATATTCCTGATACTTTAAAGAATAGAAACGTAGGAGATATATCATATATTTTATTGTTTACAATGATTATGGCCTTATCATTAGGTACTTTATTATATAGTAGAAGAAAATCAAAGAATAATTGACAAATTACAAATAAAAAGATAATCTAGAGAAAATATTTAACTAACAGATTATCTTTTTTAATTACAAAACATTAGTGTTTTATTAAAAAATAACAATAATAAACTATAAAAAAGGAGGATAAAATGAATATTATTTCTAAAATAATTGATGAAGATATTGGACTAGAATCTAAAAAAATGGAAAATCCTGAATTAAGAGAAGCAGCACGTGGTATAATAACTAGAGAAGATGGAAAAATTGCCATATTTAATAAAAGTAATAAAAATGAATATAAGCTTCCAGGTGGTGGGATAGAAGGTAATGAAAAACCTGAAGAAGCATTCAAAAGAGAAGCATTAGAAGAAACAGGATGCATAGTTGAAATAACAAAAAAAATAGGAATTACTGAAGAATATAAGTCTCTATCAAATTTTAAACAGATATCTTATGTTTTTATTGGTAAAGTAATAGAAGATACAAAGCTATTAAACATTACTCAAAAAGAGAAAGAAGAGGGTGCAAAACTATTATGGGAAACACCTAAAAAAGCATTAGAATTAATAACTAATTGTTATGATAAATTGGTAAAATCAGATTATGAATCAGTATATTCATCAAAATTTATTGTACTAAGAGATAGAAGAATTTTAGAATATTATATAAAAAATAAATTATAGTATGAAAAGATAAATAAAAAAAAACACTAACTAATTGTTAGTGCTTTTTTATATGAAGAGAGTAGTGCTTACTGTCTTTTCTTAGATAATACTCTATCATTTTTATAATTTCTATTAATTATTTCATCAATTTCTGATGTAGACAAAGAAATACCAAAATATTCATTAAATTCATTTATAAATCTTTTTGCTCTTTCATATCCTCTTTCAGGAATAGTATTCTTAGAATACAATAATTTAAGTGCAACTAATTGCAATATTTTATTTCTTAATTCTATATCACAATTATGATTATATATACATTCTTTTAATTCTATAAAATCTAGTTTATCAGAACAATTTTGACTTAAAGAAGACAATATTTCTTCCAAATTCATATTTTCTTCAATATTTATATAATCTTCTAATTCCAAACAACTTGTTACTTCACCAGTCATATGATCTGCAATAAGTAAAAAATCAGGTGCTTCCCATTCATTTTCTACATTTTTTTTCTTTATCTGCATAAAAATAGAAAACTTACAGCCAATTTCTTTCCCATCTTTATAAACAGATCGTTGTCCCCAACCTCTTGCTCTATATCCACAATCTAATAAACTCACTTGTTTTCCAGGTAATCTAAATAGTAATTGTTCAGTATCCATTTCATCTGAAAGCTTTTTAATATCTTTAAATCTTATATTTCTAATCCCATCAAGAGCTTCTAACTCTCTTTCAGGGTATTTTATTTCATACCAATTAACAATATTATCAATTAATTCTTGTAACCCATCAATTTCTATAAAATTAGAATACCCTCTAATAATTTTTGATTTTAACCAATATACAAAATCATCATTAGAATTAACTTGATACTTTTTTTCATCTTGTTCATAAAAATTTTGTGCTTCTGCAATAGTCATATTATTACCTCCTAAAACTACTTAGTTAATATACATCACTATTTATTAATATTAAATTCCTTTTTCATCATTTCAAATATTTTCTTCCTTTCTTCTTGTGTAAAAATATCTTTTTGTCTTTTAAATTTACTATTAGACCATTTCCAAAAATTATATCCAAAATGTTTATCTTTATATGTTTTATTAAATAATTCAATTGGTTCCTTATATCTAGGAACAAACCAAAAATGAACATGTGGTTTTTCATTATCTTTATATGCATTATTCATAAGACATGCAAAATTATACATAGTTGAATTAAAAACTTTATTACAGACTCTTTCCAATTCTTTTTCTATTATTCCAAGTTCTAACCATTCATCTTGTTCCATATCACTTATTTTTTCTTTATGACCTGATACTATACATGCACCAGGAAATTCTTGACACCAATCTTCAAATACTACTTCAAAATATTTTCCTTTATATAATTCCATATAATCACATCCTATATTATAAACTGATTATTTAATAAGCTTTTTTTGAGATGTATAAAATTTTAATTCTTCATTATGCATGTTACGTTTAAAATTATTTGCAATAGCTATACATTCATCTTCTTCAAAACAATCTTCCATATTATCCTCTAATCAATAATTATTATATCATTTCTTACAATATGTAAGAATATAAAAGAGTAGGTTAATATTTTATAAAATAATATTTATTATCTTTCCTTTTACATATATAACTTTCTTTATATCATTTTTTATCATATCAGGATATTCTTGCTTAATCATATCAATAATTATATTTTCATCTTCTATACTTGAATCAACAAGAATTGTTTTTTTCATTTTTCCATTGATTTGAATAGGAAGCTTTATTTCATTTCTATTAAGATATTTTGAATCATACTTAGGCCATTCGTCATCAATAATATTTCCGCCAAAAACAATTTCATATATTTCACTTGTAATATGAGGTGCAAGTGGGTTAAGCAAAATTAGGAAAATTCTTAATTCTTCTTTTGTAATAAATTTATCTTTTTTGATTATATTAATAAATGACATAAATGATGCAATAGCAGTATTCAATTTAAGATTTTCAATGTCATCAGTTACCTTTTTTATAAGTCCATTTATTTCATATATATGCTCATTAGAGATATCTCCATCTCTTATAATCTCTTTTAACTCCCATACCTTATTAATAAAACTAGTAATTCCAGTTATACCATCATATGTCCATGGAGTATTATCTTCATATCCTCCAAGAAAGTGAACATGAAGCCTTGCAACATCAGTTCCATACTCATCAATTACTTTCATTGGAGATACTCCATTAGTTGAACTCTTACTCATTTTTTTACCAGTATCATCAAGTATTAGACCACTACCCATTTTTCTTATAAATGGGTCTCTTGTTGGCACAACACCAATTTCATATAGGAAGTTTTGCCACAAGAATGCATAAAGAACATGTCTAGTAATATGTTCAGTTCCACCAGTATAGCAATCAACACTTCCCCAATATTTAAGCTTTTCAAAATCAGCTAATTCTTTATCATTATGTGGATCACAATATCTTAACCAGTACCAAGATGAACCAGCCCAGTTAGGCATTGTATCAGTTTCTCTTTTTGCATTACCACCACATTTTGGACATTTACAATTTACCCATTCATCAATTTTAGAAAGAGGGGAATTACCTGACTCATTTGGCATATAATCATTTGTCCTTGGAAGAGTTAGAGGCAAATCGGAGTCGGGAAGTGGAACTATACCACATTTATCACAAAATACAACTGGAAATGGTTCACCCCAATACCTTTGTCTATTAAAAGACCAATCTTGCATCTTGTAATTAATTTGTATTTTACCAAAACCTAGTTTTATTACTTTATCTATAATCTTTTCTTTAGCTTCTTTAACAGGCATTCCATTAAATTCTTCTGAATTAATCATTTTACTATTATTCTTGATATAATCCATTTTTTCATATGCCTTTTTACTTACATCACCATCTATTACTTGTATCATTGGTATATTAAACTTTTTAGCAAATTCATAATCTCTTTGATCATGAGTAGGAACAGCCATTACAATTCCAGTTCCATAATTTGCAAGAACAAAGTCAGAAATATAAATAGGTACTTTATTTCCATTTATAGGATTAACAGCATATATTCCATCAAGAATACATCCTGTTTTATCTTTTTGATCAGATATTCTATCTAATTCACTTCTATATGTAGTTTCTTTCTGATATTTTTTAACATCTTTATAATTTAAAATTGAATCCTTCAATTCATCAATTAATTTATGTTCAGGTGCCATAACAAAGAATGTTATTCCATAAATTGTTTCAATACAAGTAGTGAATATTGATGAAGTTGTAAGTTTTTTATTATTTTTATCTACTATATCAAAACTTATTTCCATTCCTTCACTTTTACCAATCCAGTTTCTTTGAAGCTCTTTAAGATTTTCATTCATTACAATTCTATCAACATTTTCAAGAAGCTTTTCAGAATATTCTTTCATTTTCAAAAACCAAACCCATCTATCTTCTTGAACAACTTTTCCACCACATCTATCACATATTCCGCCTTGTGAATCTTCGTTAGACAAAACGGTCTTACAATTAGGACAAAAATTTACAACACCTTTTTGTTTATATGCTTTACCATTTTCTAAGAATTTTTTAAATATCCATTGTGTCCATTTATAATATGATGGATCACTTGTACATATTGTTCTATCCCAATCAAAAGAAAGTCCAATTCTTCTAGATTGTTCCATCGCTTTTTCCATACCATTTTTTACAAAATCTTCAGGATTAATACCAGTTTTAATAGCAGCATTTTCAGCTGGTAGTCCAAAAGCATCTCCTCCAATAGGGAAAAGTACATTATAACCTTGAAATCTTTTCATTCTAGATAAAGCATCTGCAGGTACAGTACCTTTCAAATGTCCCATATGAAGATTTCCACTTATATTATAAAATTCGTAAAGAACATAGTATTTAGGTTTTGTAGGATGGAAATCAATTGCTTTAAAACTTTTTTCATTAAACCACTTATCTTGCCATTTCTTTTCTATTTCTTTAAAATTATACATTTATATCATTCCTTTCTTAATAAAAATAGAGCCAACACTTAAATGTAGTATTGACTCTATATGATTACAATTTTATTTTTATTAAATAGCACTCAAAATAGACCCATTACTACATAATCGGTTTAATAATAAGGCTAATAATAATTTGTTATTATTTATAGTTTTCATAGTCTATTTTCTCCTCTTGCCTAAAATTTTATAGCAAAGATGTTTTTTTGTCAAATATTGTTTACTTTAATATAATAATATTTAACATATACACAATTTTATATATAATAAATACAGATGGAGGTTTAAATGAAAAGACCAGTAAAAGAATTAAAATATGATGAGGAATTATTAGAAAGTTTAGGAGTTATACCATTTACTTTAAGAAAAGATTCTTTGGAAAGTGAATATATTATTTCATGGACAACTTCACCAAGATTTTTTGGAGAAGATATGAAAGACTCTAGAAAAAGAGTAGATTATGTTTTTGGTAATGTAAAAAAAGCAGGAATTGATGAAATGGTAATGCCAGATCAACCAAAAGGTGGAGAAAAATGCCATGAAATTACATATGAAGAAGTAAGTGAATTTTATAAAACAGATTTAGCACATAGAGAAGGGACTTTATGGAATGTTCCTAAAAATTATGATGCAGTATTTATGACTAGAGAAACTCATTATCGTGTTTCAGAAGACTTTGGACGTAGTATGTCTCTAGTTTTTCCAGCAGCAGATTGTGCAATAATAAGATTATATGATAAAAAGAATGATGTAATAGGAATTACCCATTCAGATATTGCCCATACATCAAATAATATAATAGGTGATATGGTTAAATATATGAAAGAACACTTTAATTCTAATCCAGAAGATATAGTTGTTTTTGTAGGATCATTTGCTCATGATGGTATGATATGGGATAAATATCCACCATTTGCAGAAGAACATCCAGAAGTATGGGATGGTTATATAGAGCAAATAGATGAAGGACATTATAACATCCAATATGGTGATAGAATATATGACCAATTAATAGAAAGTGGACTATCAAGAGATAACATTTATTTTGATAAAGATAACACTGTAGAAGATGAAAACTATTTTTCAAATAATAGAACTAAACTATTACACGAAAGAGATGGTAGAAATCTATTCGGAATCACTTTTGACTCACTTCCAGTATTTGAAAGTCAAGAAAGCGATGAAGTTAATACTAGACTTAAATAAGCACTAATTTTATTAGTGCTTTTTATTTTTACATTATTTGATAAAATAATATAAAAGAGATGAATAATATGAAAGTATATAATTATGTTGATGAAAAAATATTAAAAGAAATAATAAATGTCCTAAATAATGATGGATTAATTATTTTTCCTACTGATACTGTTTATGGAATTGCATGTAATTCTTTTAGTGATAAAGCAATAAAAAAACTATTTGAAGCAAAAAAGAGAAGCTTTGATAAACCAATAAATGTACTAGTAGATTCTATTTCTAAAATAAATTTAGTTGTTGATAAAATTAATAAAGTAGAAAAAGAATTAATAAAAAAATATTATCCAGGTAACTTAACTATTATTTTTAATAAGAAAAAAGAAATATCAAATATATTAACTGCTAATAAAAACACAATAGGAGTAAGAATTCCAGATAATGAAATAGCCTTAAAGATTCTTTCAGCATATCCATATCCTTTAGCAACTACAAGTGCTAATATTTCAGGTAATAATGTTGGAACAGAAATAAATGACTTTATTGATTGTTTTAAAGATTCAGTTGATATTGTTATTGATGGTGGTAAACATAAAGATATTCCTTCAACAATAGTTAGAGTAGAAGAAGGGAATATACAAATATTAAGAGAAGGAAGTTTAAAAATAGATAAATAAAAAATACTAACTTAATTGTTAGTATTTTTATTATTTATTAAAACAAGTATTTGTTCTTTATCACCAAGTGTATTTTCTCCACTATATTCAAATAATATTTTGAAATGACACTTCTCATAACATTTTACTGCTCTTTCATTTCTTTTAAATGGCCTTAACATAATTGCATCAGCATTATAATTAGAATAAATATAATCTTTTACATAATTAATTACCAATGAGCCAATCCCTTTTGATAAATAATTATCTTCTCCAATATAAATATCAAATTCATATATATTATTATATTTATCTAAAAGAGAATTACTAATATCATTATCAAATTTATATAACTGAATTAATCCAATTTCAGTACCATCACATTGTATAATAAATAAACTTTGTTTTCCTTCGTTTAACTTCTTTTTATATTTATTCTTAATTTCATCTAAAGAAAGTATTCTTTGTTCAAACCATTCATATACATTTTTATTAGAACACCATTTATGTAATTTTATAAAATCATTATCATTACTATTATCAAGTTTTCTTAAATTAATATTCATTTAAATCTTCTTAATTAATAAATGATAGTGATAAGAGTCATATAATCTATCATTATTATTGTAATAATCTATAACTTGATAAATATTTAATATTTTAAAATCTTTAAATAATTCCATACATAACTGGTAATCAGCATAGAAGTGTGGTGTCATATATTCTGGCCCTTCTTCCATTCTTAATCTTGTATTTGGATCTTTTAATGGCCAATCTTCTTGTTTAAATCCCCAAGTGTCTTTTGAACCTAAAGTTAAATAACATTCTCCATCTTTTTTTAATACCCTTTTTAATTCTTCAATAATAACTTTCATTCCTTCTGTATCAGTGTGAGATATAACATTTCTACATAAAATGCAATCAAATGACTCATCTTTATATGGAAGCTTTAACATATCTCCAACTTTATAATCACAATTAAGCTTTTCTTCTTCACACCATTTTCTCGTTCTTTCTATAGCTTCTTCACTAATATCAAAACAAGATACTTTAAAACCATTTCTCGCAAATAATACAGAATGTCTTCCTAAACCACATCCTAAATCTAAAAAATTTTTAAAATTTAGAGAAGACCATCTATTAAGTAAATAATAAGATTCAATGCTTGGATTTTTCCAAACACAATTGTCATCATCTTTAACAATTTTCCAGTCCCAACCTTTTGATTTAATCATAAATTAACACCTCTTAACTTTTATTTTTTTAAAGCTAGATAATCACATCATGCATTAAAATACTATATGAATGTATCACTCCTTTCAAAATGAATTATAACATAAAACTCTAACCAAATAGTTAGAGTTTATTAATTATTTTTTATTTTTCTTTTCTAAATATTTAACAAGTTTTTTATATGAGTCAAGATTCCAAAAATTCCATCTTTGTTCATCTTCAAAACATCCAAGAGTTTTTTCTTCTCCTTCTGGAATAAATATAAAATCAAAACTCCATCCATAAGTTCCTTCTTTTTTAGTAGCAATTCTACCTTTAGTAATTCCTTCAAATACTACTGGTTCTTCTCCAGGTTCACAATATGCTAAAGACTCTTTAAAATAGGCTTCTCTTTCTTCAATACCTTCCATTAACTTTAATATTCCATCTTCTCCAATTGTATCTTCAATATAATGCGTATAAGCACCAGGAAACCCTTTTAAACCCTTTATAAATAAACCTGAATCATTTTTTAATACAGCTTTATTTAACTTATCGCAAGCCCATTTAGCAGAATATTTTGCTACTTCAGTAACATCATCATTTTGTATTTCTGGAGTTTCCATTTTAATATTATCTACTTCATAACCAAGAGGCTCTAAAACTTGTTTAGCACTAGCAAGTTTTGCCCAATTACCTGTTACATAAGTTATACTTTTTTTCATAAAATTCACTTCCTAATAGTTTATAATTCAAGCTCTTTAATATAATTTTGAGCTTTTTCAATTCTTTTTTTATAAGCTTCTTTTAAAATTAAATTATCTTCATTTTCTAAAAGTATTTCTATCTCCTTAATAAAATCTTTAATATTATTAATTAGCTTTTCTTTTTTAGTACCATTAGAAATAGAATAATCATTAATATAATAGTTGTACCAAACTTTATCAACTACGCCAATTCTTTTAACTTGATACATATAATTAATCATAAATAAAGTGTCTTCACTCATCTTTATATTAGTACTAAATCTTAATTTACCAATACTATCTCTTTTAAATAATCTTGTATATATTCTACCAGTAGGACAATCTCCAATTTCTTTATTTGAATCATTAGTTTTTCCACTTAATAGTTTTTGAAAGAAGTTTATTAAAGATTTATTTTCATAAATATGAAGTCCAGCTAAAGATTTTCTTACTCTAATTATTTTATCATCTGATATTTCATTATAACCACCAATAATTAAATCTAAATCATTAGATTCAATTAATTCTAATGCTTCACTTAAAAAATTATCTTCTAAGGTATCATCACTATCAACAAAGGTAATATATTTATTATTTGATAACTGAATACCTAGATTTCTAGCATTACTAACACCAGAATTAACAATATGTTTAACAATAAAATTATTCTTGTCTTTAACATAATTATCTAAAAAATCTTTAGTAAGATCATTACTACCATCATCTATTATATATACTAAATAATTTTTAAACGTTTGATTATATATACTATTTAACGATCTTTCTAGATCTTTTAAAGGAGTATTATAAACAGGTACAATTATATCAACCATATTATCACCTCAAGCTTATTTTATCACGTTTGACATTAAAATTCTATTATGCTATTCTAAAGAAAAAAGAGGAGAAAAACATGGTAGACATTATAATTCCAGCATATAACGCTTTTAATACATTAGGTAAGACACTTGAGTCTATCGCAAACCAGGTAGATAGAGATAAAATTAAAGTATATATTGTTAATGACGGATCAAGAGATAATTATCAATACATAATTAATCAATACAAAGATAAAGTATATATTAAAGAAATATATGAAGAAAATGCTGGTCCTGGGGCAGCAAGACAGTTAGGTTTAAGAAAATCACATGGCGAATATATAATGTTTGTGGATGCTGATGACTTTTTTAACGATGAATATGCAATAACTAATTTATTACAGAATGCTGAAGAAGCCGATATAGTTGAAGGAATGGTTAAAACTATAACAAAAGATGGAGAAATAGTAGCAGAACCTCTATATTGCTTTCTTCATGGTAAATTATATAGAAGAAGTATAATAGAAAAAAATAAATTAAAATTCGATGTAAAAAGAAGATATGATGGAGATATCTATGAAGATAGCACCTTCAATATGCTTTATTACTTATTTTGCGATAGAATAGTAAAAGCAGAATATTGTGTTTATGTTTATGACTATAATCCTGAATCAATTACAAAAACAGATTATATAAGAAATAGACATTTATTCAATTTTATAGAAGCAGTAACATGGTTTGTTGATGAAATAAGAAAAAGAAAAATACAAAATAAAGAACATGAAATAGGTTGGTATTCAGTAATAAATATGTATTTCATTTATTTCTTCTATTGTTGCAATCCAGAAGAATATGACTTTGTATTTAGAAAAGCAAAAAAAATGAAAAAATTATATGTAGATTATTCAGACTATGTATCATATCAAGAAAAATTAGATTTATATTTTAATTATCAAAATAAGACAGTTATACCACCAATAGCATTTAATGATTTTGTTAATAGAATAAAATAAAAAAAAAGAGTAAAACTCTTTTTTTTTATACCAAAATATCTATCTAAACATAATTATAACTGTGAATAAAAATGTTAAATAAAAAAATATTAAAAAATCTATTAAAAAATGTAGAATTATGTCAAGCTATGATATAATAAATTATATAATATAGAATACTAGAATGGTAGGCTATGTTAAAAAGATAGAATGGAGTTGTTATGGAAAGAGAAAATAAGGCATTATCAGCAGTAAAAATAATAATAATTGTGGTTCTATCACTAATATTGCTTATGAACCTGTACATCATAATTCAATCAAAAGCTAGTCCTAAATCAGTACCAAGTATATTTGGATACAAACCATTTGTAGTTTTATCAAATTCTATGCAAGATGAAATATCTGCAGGTGACTTGGTAATTGTTAAGGAAGTAGATATAAAAGAATTAGATGAAGGCGATATTATAGCATTTAGAACATCAAATGATTTTGTTACAACACACAGAATAGTAAATATCGTAATTAGTGAAAAAGGAAAATGCTTTGAAACAAAAGGTGACAGCAATAATACAAATGATGAAGAATTAATATGTGGAGAAAGTGTAGAAGGAAAATATGTTCATAAAATTCCAGTAGTAGGACATATAATTCTCTTTATTCAAAAGCCATATGGATTTGCAATAATCTTAATGGCAATATTAATTATTTGGTTATTAGTAAGACAATCTGGTGATAAAGAACAAAAGAAATTAGAAAAATTTATTAGTAAGCAAGAAATGAAAGAATTTGAAGAATTCAAAAAAGCAAAAGAAGAAGCACAAGATGAACAAAAAGAGATAAAAGAAGTTGCTGAAAATAAAACAGAAAAAAACGAAGAAAAACCAAAAACAAAAGCAAAGAAAACGACAAAAACAAAAACGGCAAAAAAAGAAACAATAAAGAAAACTAATTAAGGTGTAAATTTCAATAATAGAAATTTTACATAGATTCAAAGAAAGGAGGAGAGAAAGTGAAAAAGAAAAATGGTAAAAGATCAACAATCTTAATCTTAGTATTATTACTTTTAGTTGGATTATCAAGTGCTTATGTAGCTAGCACATATGCAAAATATACTGAAGTATTACCAGATAAAACTGGTACAGCATATGTTGCACATTGGGAATTTGGTAATGAAAACGCTGATAGTACAGTATTAGCTTTTACATTAGGAAAAACATATGATGAAACTACATTAGTAGATGGAAAAATAGCACCAGGTACAGAGGGATATTTTACTCTTGAATTAACAAATGCTAATACAGAAACAGGAGTTGATTACCAAGTTAAGATAGTTTTTGACGAGTTAAGTCTAACTCGTCATACTAATGCTGATCCAACAGTTAATATTACTGAAATCCCATACACTCTTAAATTTTATAAAGATCAAAATAAACAACAAGAAATTACAGATTATAATGTAGCTATCGAAGGGCATTTAGATCCTAATCAACAACAAGAAGAAGAGGTTAAAATTTATTGGGCTTGGGACTATACAGCTGATGATGATGGTTCACAAGATGCACAAGATACAACATTCGGTATGAACATTGCTTCATTGACAATTCCAGTTGAAGTAACAGGAGTTCAAAGTCAACCAACAGAACAACAACCATAATATAAAGGAAGTTTTTTAACTTCCATAAGGGAAATAGTAATATTTCTTTTATGGAAACTAAAAAAGAAAGGTATTAACTAATATGTTTGAAAGAAAAATGGACAAAAAATTAATAATTATAATGATATTATTAGTTATCATCGCTTTCTTAATTTATAAATTAAGAATAGGTGAAATAGAATATCAAAATCTTGTTCCAACTGGAAACGTAGATGTATTTGATATTGGATTTAATTGTTGCTGTAATGATAAAGATAAAGATGATGTGGTTGTTCCTGGATTACCAGGAAATGATACATCTAAGAAAGATGATACAAAAAAAGATAATAAACATGATAATAAACAAGATAATAATGAATCTAATAAAGATTCAAGTAACAATTCAAATAACGAAGAAAATAATGAAGGAAATACTGTAACACCTGGTGGAGATATACCGATATTTGATGAAGAAACAGATGCACATGAAATAGATAAAATATTTGTAGATGATAAAAATGGAGATTATATTTATCAACAAAAACTTGAAATATTTAATAATCCAGCATTTGAATACACTAATAAAATAGCTCCAGGAGTATCAAATTCATATCAGTTTGTTGTACATAATAGCTCAGATCAAAACTTGATGTATTATGTTGAAATGTATGAGATAACAGAATATAAAGTAAATATGAAATATAGATTAAAAAGAAATGGTAATTATGTTTTAGGAGATAATAATCATTGGGTTAGTGCAAGTGAATTAAAAACAGAATTAACTAGAATTAATAAAGAATCATCAGATAGATATACACTTGATTGGAAATGGTTTGATGATGATAAAAACGATACTAAAGCCGGTAAATATATGACTGAAAATTATAACCTAAATATAAGATTCCATTTTGAAACTATAGGAGATTAATATGAATAAACGTAATGAAGAGAAAGACTACAATTATTATCTTTTGTTAATAATTACATTAATAGTGTCAGTTTTTTCTTTGTCATTACTTTTTTCAGCTAAGACACTAGCTAAATATATTGAAAGTTTAGATAAAGAAAAAGAAGTAATAATTGCTAAATGGGATGTATCAATTGATACAGATGCCGAAAAAAATATAAATATTATTTCTGGAAATACTATGCAAACATATAAAGTTAGAGTAAAAAGCGTTTCTGAAGTAGCTGCTTATTATTCAATTAATATTACTAACATTCCTGAAGGTGTAAGTGTAGCTTTAGATGATTTAGATCCAGTTACTGCAGTTAACAATGAGATAACTTTTGAAAATGTTGGAATATTAAATGTTGGTGATTTTGAATATCATGAACATAGATTAACTTTTAATGCTGATTTATCAGCAGAAGCATTAGAAACAGAAGTAGATATTGATGTATTATTTGTACAAGTAGAGTTATAGAATAAAAAATTATTAAAGAAAAGAGGTGCATATTATGAAAAATTATAAGACAACATTATTTTTATACTGTCTTACTTTATTCATGATTATAGTTTTTGATATTGATGCACCTAAGACTATAAGTAAATACGTATCTACAAAAAGTGATTCAATAAATTTGAAAATAGAAAAACCAAAATATACTATAGTTTTTGATCCTAATGGTGGATCTGGAACTATGGAAAACATGGAATTAACTTATGGAGAATCAGCTTTATTAAATCCAAATAATTTTACTAAATCTAATTATCTTTTCTCAGGATGGAATACAGAAAGTGATGGTTCAGGAGACGATTATCACAATCTAGAAAGTGTTTCAAATCTAAGTTCAGTAAATGGTGATGTAATTACTTTGTATGCTCAGTGGGAAAATAATGGAGTAAGAGAATATCATGTAGTTCATCAAAAAATGAAGTTAGACGGAACATATGAATTGTATGAAGAAGAAACACTATTTGGACCTGCTAATACAACGGTTACTCTTAATCCATATACGTTTACTGGATTTATTACACCAGAGCCTATAGCTTTATTAATTAAAGATGACAACACTAGTGAAGCTATATTTAATTATGATAGAGAAGTATACACATTAACTGTGGAAAATTATGATAAATTAAATACCAATTCCACAGCATCTGGGGATTATTATTTTGAAACACCAGTTGAATTAATATGGGCAGGACTTCCTGGATATGTTTTTGAAAAATGGACTAATGATGAAACTGATGAAACAATAAACTTCATATTAACAGAAGATACAACAATTGGTCCAGTTTATGAGGAAATGAAATCATATTTTGTAGAATATAATGGTGAAAATGAATTCATGACATTTACTAAAGATAGTAGTGGAGCCTTAAATATAAAAGGATTTGAAAGAAATACATCATTAACTAAAGAAGAAGTTTTAGCAAAAACAGGAGTTCAGGTTATAAGTACTCCAGATGATGATCCAGATTATCCAAGTAATACGCCAATATATGGATGGATAGAAAATAATATATTCTATTGGTGGAGTGAAACTCCAATAGTAAATTTCCATCCAGATACATTAAGTGCATTTAGTCACTATTCAGAAATACTATCAGTTGATTTAACTGGAACAACTACAGAAGAAGTTAAAAATTTCTCTCACTGGTTTGATACAGATAGAAAGTTGACAACTATTACTGGAAGAATTGTTACAACAGGACAAGAAGAGCAAACAACAAATTTCAATTTTTCTAATGATTCAAATGAAAATTCTTCAAGTCATACAGGCATGTCATTTATGTTTAACGATTGTAATGCTCTAACAGCAATAGATTTAAGTGGTTTTGATACATCTAATGTAATAGATATGAAGAGAATGTTTGGTGGAACTAAAGCACTTAGAGAAATTGATGTAAGTACATTTGATACAAGTAAAGTTAGAAGTATGTATTGGATGTTTAGATATGTTCAAACTGCTAAAGAAATAGACATAAGAAATTTTGATACTAGTAACGTTGAAAATATGCTTGGAATGTTTATATCAGCAAATACAGTTGAAGTAGTATTGTTAGGTGAGAACTTTAACACATCTAGAGTAAAAAATATGACTAGTATGTTTAATGGAATGACAAAACTTACTACTATTTATGCATATATAGATTTTATAAAAATGAATGGATCAAAAAATAATAATATGTTTTCAAATGATACATTATTAGTTGGTGCAGAAGGAACATCATTTAGAACACCATATAATTCAAAACAAACAAATATAAATTATGCTAAAATTGCTAAAGCAAATCAAATAGGATATTTAACATATCTCAGCGAGCCAGCATATAAAATAGAATATGACTATAGTGGAGGAGCAGCTACTAATCCTACATATTACTCTGAAGATTCTCCTAGCATTACATTAAATAATCCAACAAAGACTAAAGCAGTATTTATTGGATGGACAGGAAGTAATGGTGATGTACCAGAGTTAACTGTAAGTATTCCTACGGGATCAACTGGTAATAGAACATATATTGCTAATTTTGAAGATCAAAAATATCAGGTAATATTTGATAATAATTTCAATCCAAGCGAGACATATATTCAAGAAATTGGATATAACGATACTGAAAACTTAACACCACTAGCATTTACAAGAACAGGATATAGATTCTTACATTGGAATACAGCAAGTGATGATTCAGGTATTGTATATTATGACAACGAAGAAGTTGATCATCTAACAACAGAGGATAGTATTACATTATATGCAATATGGGCTTCAGAAAATGAAGACATATTCCCTAAAGTATTTGAACTAAATGGCTCATGTACATTTAATAGTGGTGGAAATATTACTGATTGTGATGAATATAGTAATCAAACATATATAGATACTGGAGTTGAATTGTTTAGTAACGAAAATTATCAAAAAGACTTTGAGATTTACTTTGAACTTTCTAATTATACTCCTGGTGCACAAAATGATGGAGGACAAGAAACAATCTTGAATTCTAAACTAGAAAATCAAAGCTTAGGATACCCTGGATTTACATTTAGACGATCTAAAAATAATCTTGAATTAACGGAAACAATTGCAGGTAATAAAGTAACTGTTCAAGAGCCATATGCAAGTATAACATCAGTTAGAATCGTAAGAAAACAAAGAGTCATTTACTATAGCTTTAATGGTGAAGAATTACAAGAATTCCAAGATACTAGAGGATTTAGTCAACAATTTAATGTACCAGTTACATTTGGAGCAAGTTTAGATGTTAATGGAGATCCATATAGACATGTACATGCCACAATCTCAAATGCATATATTAAACTTGGAACTATCGAAGAATAAAAAAAGAAGTCATTATTTTGACTTCTTTTCTATTACTTGTTTCAACTTTAATAAAAGTAATCCTATCCCATAGAATATTAAAGAAAGAATTATAATATTATAAAATACTCCAATACCTAAGCTATTCCATCCCATTGTACTTAAATCAAATCCAAAAAATCCTACTTCAGTATGATAGTTAATAAAATTATATGGAGCATGCATTCCACCTTCCCATATAACACCTAAAAGTTCCAATGCATAAATATATATAATATAAATAAATGGTGGTATCATAGCATACAAAGCATGTTTTTTCTCTGGTTTATATTCATTATTGAAATACAAAAAATCAATTATTGATAAAACAGGAACAACTATATGTACAAACAAACTTGTATAATATTTCTTATTTAGATATGCTCCAATAAAACCATCAGGGTAAGTAGGTGCAATAATAGTTAAAAATACTAAAAAAGTAATTGTAATAGAAAGAGTAGATAAAAACTTTAATAAGTAGATATTTTTATTAAAAGTAATTTCTTTATTTTTTAATTTTTTAATATCTTTATATAAGAATACTCCAAGCATAGATATTGAAAAAATATTTGATAATATTGTGAAATAAGTAAAACTAATTATTCCTCTATATGCAAATATCATTCCATATATAGAAGATATTATTGCAATAATTTTAATAATAATACTTAAATATATTTTTTTCATAGTTCCTCCAAACAACGATATTATAAAACATATTAATAAAAAAAGTAATCATTATTGATTACTTTTTATTTGTTTAATAATTATTTACATTATTCTACTGTTGCATCAATTGTTTTTATACATGAACCTGCAGTTAATACATATCCATCTTCACAGTATTGTGTCTTAGAAGTAATAGGGAAACATCCACCATTCAATCCATTAACACCACTGAATTGATTTGGATTAGAAATTAGAATATATCCAGTTAAATGGTCACAAGTATTAGAAACAAATTCGTTAGCTTCTCCACGATAATAATAACACTTATTATTTATACTATTCCATTTATGACCTCTAGATGTACAGTTTGAACTATTAGCTTGTTCATAAGAATCTGTTACTTGTTTGAAGAAACAGTAATTAGTTCCCATTTTAAATATTTCACCTTGAACTTCTTCTGTATGACCTCCTCCTGTATGGACAGTTGTTTTGCCACAACTAGCTTGGCTATCTTTTCTAGAAGTTCCATTTACCTTTACGCATTTTCCTTCGTACTCGTAAATTCTATCACCAGAACATTTTTCTTTAGGTACACTTGTTGTTAAACATTTTGTACCTTCTAAATAATAACCAGCAGGGCACTTATATGTTGGATCTTTTTGTTCAGGATTAGCAACTGGCCCATCATATTCCCAGTTAGCATATAAAGTAACATTAGAACAAGATAATAAAGCACCTTTACCAATTACTTTACCATTTTTATCTGCCCAAGATACAAACTGATAAGCATCACGTTTTGGAACAGGAAGAGTAGGTAATGTTTTATTACATTCAACTGTAATACTACTTACTTTACTACCACCTTTTGAATCGAATGATACAGTAAATGTTTTAACTTTTTCAGGAATCTTTTCCCATCTTGCTACCAAATTAATATTTTCTGTTACAACAATTTTGTCTTCTTTTTTATCATCACCAAGATACCATCCAACAAATGTATATCCATCTTTAGAAGTACCAGGAAGTTCTACTTCAGTTCCTTTTTCTACTTCAATTTTTTCTACTTCTGAACCACCTTCAGTTTCAAAAGTAACAACTACCTTTTCAATTTCTTTTTCTTCTTCTTTTTTACTTTCACTTTTTTTACCATTTAATAAAAGAATGGTAGTAACAAGACCAGCAATTATGATTAAACAAATTATTACTATAATTAAACTTTTCTTTTTCATATTATCCTTCTTTCTTTTTTTTCATTAATACAACTAGTGCAAATAGCAATAGATAAGCTAGTATTGCAGCAACATTAATAACAATTAATGTTCTTAATGTATCAATAGATGAGAAGAATACAGTATTAATTAATAGTGCTGCAACTCCATATACTAATCCAGCTGATATAGCATCAGCTCCAGTTACTTTAGTACCTGTTAACATTCCAGGCATAAGCGTTGAAAAATATACTACTAATTCTGCAAATAATATAAATACAAAAGCCCATAATTGCATTTCAGTCTTATCTTCATTACCTAAACCAAAGAATAATAAACAAGTTATTCCAGCTATTATTACAAATATAATAGTTTTTAATAAACCATTTGAACTTTTCTCCATAATACCTCCTTTTCTTAATTATTTATTATATAATTATTTTTTTAAAATTATTAATGTTCCACCTGCATTATATATAAAGTGAGTTTTAGTAACAGTTATTCCATTATTTTCAGCTGCTAAGAACGCTGAAACTGAAACATTATCAATTGTTTCAAGAATTTCATCATCTTTTATAACTGTCAAAGTTCCAAATCCTTTTTTAAATTCTAATTTAACTTCATATCCTTGAGAAGTTCTTCTAATAGGTGATACTGATTCTTTTTCTTTACCATCAGGGAAATTAAAGAATTTAGTTCCTTCAATAGAAAGAACTCTATCTAAGAAAATAGATGCATCATATAATTTAGTTCCTTTATTATTAGCAGTTAATACATATTTAGAATTTAACTTATCATCATATACAACTATTTTATTGTCATTATCATTTGAAGTTACAATATAATCTTTTGCAACTGTTGCATAACCGTTTACAAGTTCAGTAATATTTCCATTTTTATCAATAACAGAGTATTTATAATTCTCTGAATCATAATATGGTTCTTCCTTAACACCTATAATAACATAATCTTTATATTTTATAAGCTTGTATGGATTAATATCACCACAGCAAAGATTATAACTATAATTTTTTAATTTAGGTATATCAAGTTTTAAATTAAGACTATTGAAGTTACTATCTAATACTTCTAAAGTAGTTCCTTTTCCAACAAAATATAATCCATTTGAATAATCTATAGAATCATATTTGAAATCTAATAGAACTTTATTATTCTTATCTATTACCCCAGAAGAATTATTCTTAACAGCTACAAATTTATCATCATATAAATGTTCTATTTCATTATAAATATTATCAATTAATACTTTCTTATCTTTTATATCATATAAACCACGATAAGAATTTTCACTTTGACTAGTAGCAGTTACAACATATCTACCATCATAAACTTTTTTATTTTCTCCTGCACCAAGTGCAAATGAATAAAGAACTCTATCCTTTAATTCAACTGTTTCTAATTCTTTATCATTGAATAAATAAACTACTTCAGGATGATTATTTTCAACAAAGAAACCAATTATTCTTCCAGTTTTAGTATCTATAATCATATCAGTAATACCATCATATTGATAATCATATACTTTATCATCAAAAACTCTTTTAATTGAAGTTTTATCATCTTCGCTACTTATAAGAACTAAAGAATTATTAACTCCTTCATGTATTCCCCAACTATTATTAAAATTAGTAATTAGTTTTCCATCAAGATCTGTAATTTTGCCTTTTTCATTATCAACAATATACTTATTAAAATATAATTTTGCATCACTAGATTTAAAATGAGTAATTCCTATATCTTTGTCATTAATATCTTCTTTTTCTTCAGTTTGACTTTCAGTTTCATCTTTTTCATCTTTTTCTTTTTTATTTCCACCTAAAAGTACAACTAATAATATAATAACAAGTACAACAATAACACTTACAAGAGCGATAATAATTCCTTTTGAATTATCTTTAGTAGGTTTATTAGTTGATTTTTCTTCTTTTACAGCTACTTTCACTTCCTCCTTCTCACTTTTAATATCTTCTTTTTCTTCTTCCGTCATTTATGTCCTCCTTTTATATAAATATTGTATCATAAAAGACAAAAAAGATATAAAAATATATTTAGCACTCACTATTGACAAGCGCTAATTTTGGAGTATAATAATTATTGAAAGGAAGGAGATTAATATGAAAATAGTACCAAGAAATTATTTATTTGATGATGCTTTTGATGATTTTTTAGGACCAGAAAAACCTCATCATAATCCTATGAAATGTGATATATATGAAAAAGAAGGTGTTTATAACATAGAAGTTGATGTTCCTGGATATAATAAAGATGAAATAGAAGTAGAAGCTAAAGATGGTTATGTAACAATAACTGCTGAAAAGAAATTTGAAAAAGAAAATCATGAAGGTAAGAAATATTATTATCATGAAAGAAAATATGGTAAAGCAGAAAGATCATTCTATATTGGAGATATGGATGAAGAAAAGATTACTGCTAAATTAGAAAATGGAACATTATTTGTTAAAATACCAAGAATTGAAGAAAAAGATACTAAAAAAATAATTGAAATAGAATAGGAGCTGAGCTCCTTTTTTTTGTTTTTTTTTAAATTAATGATATAATCTATATATAATAGGTGACATGTATGAAGAAAGTTATAATTATTTTATTATCTATAGTAGCTATCCTTTTACCATTTCAAGTAAAGGCAGAATCAAAATATTTATATGATATTTTAAAAGATGAAGCAGAAAATGGAGGAGTAGCTAAAGAATATACAGGTGAACATCAAGATTCATTTACAAGAGATGGAAATAATAAAATATATCATTTTTATGCTAGCAATGGAAATGATGTTAACGAGATATTAGATAAAAATAATATTATATTTGGTGGTTATTGTTGGCAAATTATTAGAACTACTGATGTTGGAGGTACACGATTACTTTATAATGGAATTCCAGTTGATAATAAATGCTTAGATACCAGAAGTAATAATTTTGGATATAATGCACGTTCACAGTATACAATGAATTATCCACTTTATTATAGCGATAGTTTTGAATACGATGAAACAAGTAGAACCTTCAAATTAACTGGAAATATTATCAAAGAAACATGGAGTGATTCAACTTATGAAAATTTGTTAGACAAATTCACATGTATAACATCAAATTTAGAAACTCCGTGTTCATCATTATATTATGTAGAATCATATTATTCTAGCTACACTGCAAATTTATATAAATATGATAGTAATGTTATTTATTTTTTGATTGGACTTTCAGGGTTCAATAAAAATCCTTTAACAAATACAACAGATAATCCTAGTTTTGGTGGTTACAAATATTATGACTACAAAGCTAAAAGTGTAGATAAAACAACCCTCAATGGTTATTTATTTAGCAAAAGAATAACATATGAAAATGGAACTTATCACCTAGATTTATCAGATTCTGTTAACTATTATGACCAGAATTATAAGTATACATGCTTAAACACTAGTGGTGAATGTGAAGAAGCATACTTTTTTACTTACAGTATCCATTACATCAGCAATGGAAAAGACTACTGTCAATATGCCGTGTTAAATAATGGTGATAGTTCACAAGATGTTTTTGATAAAATACTTCATGGAAATGATAATGATTCAACTATTAAACATATTGTTGATAGATTTTATAAAGATGGATTAATAAAATACGAAGCTTTTTTAGACGAATCAATATATTGTAATGAAAGAACAGAATTTACACCTACAAGTAATTGGGTTAATGAAGGTGGAGTTATTAATGTCAGTTTTCAACCTCAAAGTAATAATGGATTAGAGAATGAAAATGGAAATAATATCAAATGTAGAGACGATAGAGATAAATTTAGTATTGCGAATTCAAAAGCAAAACTAGAATATTCTATTGCACTTCCATCGATGAATGAAATGCTTTTGTTGACAGGAAAATTGAGTAATAGTGAAACTGGCCTTGTAAGAAGTAATCCAAATGTTTCAGGATATAGTTCGGAGGGTTATTATTCCGTTGGCCATTATTGGACTTTGTCTCCTACATTTTCCTATGACTCGTCTGTATATAACTGGGCTGTACAAAGAGGAGGACAATTATATCCAATGCATAATTCTGACCAGTTCGGAGTAAGACCTGTCGTTTCATTAAAAAAGAATGTTAAATATAGTACGGGTGTTGGTTCTAGAGAAGATCCATATATAGTAGATTTAAATTATAAAATTAGTATAGAACTAGTAAATGAAACAGAAGATATAAGTGTTGAAATTCAAAATTTAGAAGAAGTAGAATTTGATTCTCCAGTAATATTTAAAGTAACACCAATTAGAGGATATGAAGTAGAAAATATAACAATAATAGATAGTGACAATAATGAAGTAGCATTTAGCAAAACAAATAATACAAATGAATATATATTTACAATGCCAACAAGTGATGTAACAATAATACCTAGTTATAAAAAAGTATCAAAAAGTGTAACAATTGAAGATGGATATGAAGAACAAATAATAATAGAAGTAAATGATTCAACAGCTGTATTATTTGAAGATAGAGTAGTAATTAAAGTGGATCAAAAAGAAGGATATACTTTTACAGGATTAAAAATAGTCGATGAAAATGGAATTGAAATAAATTATCAAAGTACAGGAAATGATGGTGAATATGAATTTACAATGCCAGATAGTAATGTAACAGTAAAACCATTATATGAAATAATATCAATCCCAGATACTGAAAAGAATAAAGACTATACACTATACTTTATAGTTGCAGGAATAGCACTATTACTAAGTGTATCGTATATAATATTTAGTAAAAGAAAAAGATAATTGCAAATCAATTTGTAAATGATATAATAAAGTCATCTATAGGAGGAAAAAATGGATTATAAAAAATTAAAAGGAACAAAAACTGAAGAAAATTTAAAAGCTGCTTTTGCAGGAGAAAGCCAAGCAAGAAATAAATATACTTATTTTGCATCAAAAGCAAAAAAAGATGGATATGAACAAATTGCATCAATATTTGAAGAAACAGCTAACAATGAAAAAGAACATGCTAAAATTTGGTATAAATACTTAAATAATGGAGAAGTACCTGAAACAAAAGAAAACTTAAAAGCTGCAGCTGAAGGTGAAAATTATGAATGGACAGAAATGTATGAAGATTTTGCTAAAACTGCAGAAGAAGAAGGATTCAAAGAATTAGCAGTTAAATTTAGAATGGTTGGAGCAATAGAAAAACATCATGAAGAAAGATATAAGAAACTTCTTCAAAATATTGAAGATGAAGTAGTATTCTCTAAAGATGAAGAAAAAATATGGATTTGTAGAAATTGTGGACATATCGTAATTGGAAAGAAAGCTCCAGGTGTATGCCCAGTATGTAACCATCCACAAAGCTTCTTTGAAGTAAAAGCTGATAATTATGAATAAAATAACCGAAAGGTTATTTTTTATTTACATAAACAATAATTTTTTATTGTTGTTTTTGCATGACTCTATTTACCGTGTTATAATTAGAATAAGATAGAAAGTTGGTGCCATATGGATAGTGTTGATATAATAGCATGGCAAACATTAAATATAATTATTGCAATAATTCCTTCTATATTATTGTGTTTTTATATTTATAAAATGGACATAATTGAAAAAGAACCAATGACTTTGTTACTTAGATTATTCTTTTTTGGTTTAATAGTAACTGTTCCAGTTGCCTATTTAGAATCTTTAGTAATAAAGTCGACAGGATTAAGAGAAGATGGATTATTAAATTGTTTTATATTATCCTTTTTTGTAATCGCTTTAATAGAAGAGGGCTATAAATACATAATTCTTCATTTTGGAACATGGAATAATAAAAACTTTAATCATATATATGATGCTATAGTATATGCAGTATTTATTTCTTTAGGATTTGCTACGTTAGAAAATATATTATATGTAGCTAAACCAACATTAAATGGACTAATGTATTATGTTGAACCATCTGTTGATGCAATAAGAAATGGAACCCATACGGCATTATTAAGAGCACTTGTATCTGTACCAGCACATGGATTTTATGCAGTAGCATGTGGATATTATTTTGGACTATCAAAATTAAATTATGCGATAGGATCAAAAAACAAAGCAAGAAAATATAAAGCAATAAGTATATTATTACCAATTGCATTACATGGTTTCTTTGATTTTCTATTATTAATAGGAAATGAAATATTCTCATGGACTTTTTACTGTTTTATTACTATACTATACATAGCCTCTTATTTTAGTATTAAGAGAATTTCAGCTGTAGAAATGACAATTAACCTACAAAGAAAAGAAGGTATAGAAAATGAAAACAATAATCAAAAATAAAAAATACTTAATACTTTTTGTATCAATTGTATTTATAATATCATCGTTAATATTAAGATTTTTACCACAAAATATTGGAAATATTTTAAGTTATATTTTGTTTCCAATTTATTTTTTTGCACTTTCAATTACATATTGGAAAGTAAAAAAATATAATAGTAATATTCCATTTATAATGACTATTTTATATTTAATAATAGGATATATCATAATGGATAATTTGATGTCACCATTAAAAGCTTTAATAGCATTCTTTTCTGGTTTTATACCTCTTATGATTATCAAATTAGTATATAAAATAAAAGACAAAAGATTATCTAAAGAAGAATTAAAATTTAATGATAGACAAAGTAATTTGATATCTTGTGTAATACCATTAATAATACTTATATTATTTGAATTCTATTTTACTGTTTCAACATTCCAAGTTGCAACATTACCAACTGGAATACTTTCTTCTTTACTTGGAATAGTAATCATTTATGTTATTTATAATATTTTATTATTTATATTTAAACATACTTCAACAACAACAGTTGTATTTGGGTTATTGCTATTAGTATTATTTATTATAAATGAGGGAAGAATTTATTATACAAGTGATGCTTTAATATTATCAGATATACTTCTTGTTAAAAGTGCAGGAGAAGTAGCATCTTTTGATATAACATTTATAAATTGTTTTAAATTTTTAATAATTCCAACTCTTTTAGTGTCAATTATATTATTATGGATATTTAAAATAGCAAAGAAAACTGATATTACTATCGAATACGATAAAAAAGCAATTATTAAATTTTGCTGTTTTATAATTCTTTTTGTCCTACTAATTGTACCAATTAAAGAGAAAGATAAATTTGTAGTAAGAAATATCTATAATATAAATGATGGTTATGACTATTCAATTAATGCAAGTAATACAAGATATTATAAAAGATACGGAGTTATTTCTGGAATGTATGGAAAGCTAATTGAATCAAGAAGAATAGAGCCAGATAACTATAACGAAAAAGAATTAAAAAAAATATTAAATAGTGCAGAAAAAATAGAAGGAAAATGGAAACAACCAAATATAATAGTAGTATTTTCAGAATCATTTTGGGATGTAGAAAAAGTTAATGGAATAAAATTTGATAAAGAAGTTGTTCAAAATTTTAATAGATTAAAAAATGAAGGAATAACAGTTCAAATGATAACTCCATCTTATGGAGGGGTAAGCTCAAATGTAGAATTTGAGATATTAACTGGAGGAAGTTTAAATTATTTCAGCAAAGGATATACAACTTATCTTCAATTGTTTAAAAAAGGATCTAGTGAAAATAATCCTTCTATTATTCAAGAATTAAAAAATAATGGATATAAGACTAAAATAGTAAACTCATCTAGTAAAACTATGTTTAATTGTGATGAAGTATATGATATCTATGATGTAGATGAAAGAAATCATTTATTCGATGAAATAGATTTAAATGGAGAATATGTTACAGATGAATATTTAACTGATCAAATAATTGATTATTTCAATAATAAACCAAAAGATGAGAAAGTTTTCTATTTTACTATAACAATGGGTGGACATATGCCATATTATGAAGAAAGATATGATAATTATGATATCAACATTGTTGAAAGTAAATTTGATCAAGAAATAAATGAAGTAGTTCATTCATATGCTGAAGGAATATATCTTGCAGATCAACAATTAGGAAGATTATATGACTATATTCAAACAATTGATGAAGAAACAATAATTGTATTCTTTGGAGATCATTTACCACATTTAACTACTTCAGATGGAAAAGATGCTTTATTTAAAACAAATTATTTAAATGATGATTATAATTTAGAAAGTGTTTATAATCAGTTTAATACAACTGCTTTAATACTAAGTAATTATGAATTAGAAAATGATGATTCTAAATATTTAAGTCCAGATTTATTAATGACTTATGTATTAAACAATATGGATTTAGAATTATCACCATTCTATAAATGGTTATATTCTACAAAAGAAGTACTACCATCTTCAAATAATGTTGTATCACAAGATAAAAATGGTAGAATATATTATACTCTTGCATTAAATGGAAAAATGAAAGAAATGTATGAGTTAAGAGAAAAGATACAATATATGTTATTCAAATAATAAGGACATAAAAAATGATATTAGAGAAAATTGACAATTATCAGGATGTTCAAAAATTATCTCTTAAAGAAAAAAAAGAATTAAGTGAAGAAATTAGAACATTCTTATTAGAAAAAGTCTCTAAAAATGGGGGACATTTGGCATCAAATTTGGGCGTAGTAGAACTTACTATAGCTCTTTTATCATGTTTAAACTTAGAAAAAGATAAGATTATATTTGATGTAGGTCACCAAAGTTATGTTTATAAAATATTAACTGGAAGAAAAAATAAGTTTGATAAATTAAGACAATATAAAGGATTAAGAGGTTTTCCTTATAGAAAAGAAAGTAAATATGATTTCTTTGATACGGGACATAGTAGCACATCTATTTCTGCAGCACTAGGAATGGCAAGAGCCAGAGATATAAAAAAAGAAAAATATAATGTAGTATCTGTAATTGGTGATGGATCAATTAGTAGTGGAGAAAGTTTAGAAGCTATAAATGATTTAGGTTTTAATAAAACTAAAATGTTAATTATTTTAAATGATAATGGAATGAGTATTTCTTCAAATGTTGGAGGAATATCAAGTTACTTAAGTAGAATAAGTATTAATACTAGATATTTAAAAGTAAAAAATAAAATTAAACATAGTTTAGATGGTACTAAAGTTGGATCAATTCCCCTTAAATATTTCTCAAGAATAAAAGATGGTATAAGAGCTTTATTAGTACCTTCAAAATATTTTGAAACAATGGGATTAACTTATATTGGACCAATAGATGGTCATGATATAAAACTATTAATAAAAGTAATTAATCAAGCTATGAAAAGTGATAAGCCTGTATTGATACATACCGTTACAAAAAAAGGAAAAGGATATAAATTGGCAATGGATAATCCGGATTTATATCATGGTGTTTCAAAATTTGATTTAAATGAAGGGGTAAAAAGTTCAAACAAAGAAACTTATTCCAAAACATTTGAAAAAGCTATTTTAGAAATAGGTGATAATAACAAAAATGTGGTAGTAGTAACAGCAGCAATGAAAGATGGAGTAGGCCTAGCCAAATTCTTTAAGAAATATCCTAAAAGAAGTTTCGATGTAGGCATATGTGAGGAACATGCAACAACTTTTACAGCAGGATTATCTGCAAGTGGATTAATACCAGTTTTTGCAGTTTATTCAACATTTTTGCAAAGAGGTTTTGATCAGTTACTTCACGATGTTTGCATGCAAAAATTGCCATGTGTTTTTGCCATAGATCGTGCAGGACTTGTTGGTAATGATGGAGAAACTCATCAAGGAATATTTGACTTATCTTATTTATCATTAATGCCAAATATGGTTGTAACTTCTCCTAAAACTATGAAGGATTTACCAAAGCTTTTAAAATGGGCAGTTAATTCTAAAAAAATAGTAGCAATAAGATATCCTCGTGGGGGAGATGAAATAGAATTAAAACCAATAAAGAAAATAAAATTTGGTAAATGGGAAACAATACAAGAAGGAGAAAAAACAGCAATAATAGCAACAGGTAAAATGGTTCAAAAAGCATATCTTGCAAATGAAAAATATAATCTTAATGCAACAATTATTAATGCAACATTTATCAAGCCATTAGATGAAAACTATTTAAAAAATCTTATTAATGAAAAATATAATATATTAACAATAGAAGATAATGTTTTAAGTAATGGACTAGGTGCCCAAATATCATTCTTTCTAATTAATCACAACTTTTGTGGAAATTTTATTTCTATGGGATTTAATGATAAATTTATTGAACAAGGAACTGTGGAAGAATTATATGAACAAGAGGGATTAACTATAGATAACATTAAGATAAACGTCAATAAATTAAATAGAGTATAATATGGACTTTGATTTAGAATCAGAAATAGAAATGACCGAGGAATGTAAAAAGGTTATAGAGTTATTAGAAGAATATAAAAGTAAATTTGGTGAATTTGATACTTGGTGGTTAGATGATAAAGAATTGTTAGAAAGATTAAATAGATGTTTAACAGAAAACAAACCTTATGAAAAAATATATGGTAAAACAAAATATAGGAGATACCTAGATTATTAAAAAAGAAACTAACTAATAGTTTCTTTTTATATGTCTTCGTATTTTGAAAAGTCAGGTATAAAACTTTCTTTACAAGTTTCTCCTTCTTGAATAAATGCTTTAGTAATACCTAAATCACATGCATAATTAATTAGTTCGTCATATTCATTATCATTAACTGTTTCATTTAATTCTTTATATTCAAGTTTTCTTATTGGAGTATACTGATTCATTATACTTATATAGATATTATCTTTATACTCTTGATATAAATATTTAATAATTTTTTTTGAATCATTACTATGCTTTGGTAATAATAAATGTCTTACAATAACTCCTTTTTTTAGTAAATCATTTTTAAATACTGATTTACCAACTTGTCTATACATTTCTTTAATAGCATCTTTTGTAATACTAGAGTAATTCTTAATTCCAGAAAACTTAACTCCAAGTTCATCATCATAATATTTAAAGTCAGGTAAGTATATATCAATAAGTCCTTCAAGTTCTTTTAAAGCTTCAACACTTTCATAACCACTAGAATTATAAACAATAGGAATAGAAAGTCCCTCTTTTTTTGCAAGTATTAATCCTTCTTTAATAAAAGGTATATACATAGTAGGAGTTACTAAATTAATATTATTAGCGCCCATCTTCTGAAGTTTAAGACATATTTCTTTAAACTTATCTATACTTATTTCTTTACCATTATTTTTTGAAGAAATATCATAATTTTGACAAAAAACACATTTTAAATTGCAACACGAGAAAAATATTGTTCCAGAACCTTCTTCTCCAGAAATACAAGGCTCTTCCCAATAGTGCAAAGAATATCTTGCTATCTTTATAGAATTAGGTGCCAAACAAAATCCAAGCTCTCCATTTTTTCTATTAACTCCGCAATTTCTAGGGCATAAATTACAATTAGTAATATCCATTAAAATCACCTAAAAAAGATTATATCACAACATATAATAATATGGTATAATACAGCTAGGTGATGAAAATGAACGATATAGAAATATCAAAAACATGTATAAAAAAAGACATAAAAGAGATTGCAGAAGAACTAGAACTTGACGAAGATCAATACGAATTATACGGAAAATATAAAGCAAAGATAAAACAAAATGACATAATGACAGGTCATAATGGTAAATTAATTTTAGTTACTGCTATTAATCCTACTCCATATGGAGAAGGTAAAACTACAGTTGCAATTGGACTTGTAGATGCACTTAATCATATAGGCAAAAAAGCATTAGGTGTATTAAGAGAACCATCTTTAGGACCAGTATTTGGACTTAAAGGAGGAGCAACAGGAGGAGGATATAGTCAAGTAGTACCAATGGAAGATATTAATCTTCATTTTACTGGTGACTTACATGCTATTACTAGCTGTAATAATTTAATATCAGCAGCTATAGATAATCACATATATCAAGGAAATACATTAAATATAAATCCTGAAAAAATATATTTCAAAAGATGTTTAGATGTTAATGATAGATCTTTAAGAAGAATTTCATATGAAATTAAAGATGGAATAATGGAGAACAATGGATTTAATATAACAGCAGCATCTGAAGTAATGGCAATTTTCTGCTTATCAAAAGATTTTCATGAGTTAAGAACTAATTTAGGAAATATTATGTTAGCAGAAGATAATGCTGGAAATCCTGTTTATGCTAAAGATTTAAAACTAGAAGGATCATTAGTGACACTTTTAAAAGATGCTTTTAATCCAAATCTAGTACAAACTCTTGAAAATAATCCAGTAATAATACATGGTGGACCTTTTGCAAATATAGCTCATGGATGTAATTCTATAGTAGCAACTAACTTGGGATTAAAACTTGGTGATTATGTTGTTACAGAAGCAGGTTTTGGTGCTGATTTAGGTGCAGAAAAATTTATGGATATTAAATGTCGTAAAGCTAATATAAAACCAGATTGTATAGTACTTGCAGCAACAACAAGAGCACTTAAATATAATGGTGGAGCAAAAGATGAAGCAGTTAATGAAGAAAATCTAATATTCTTACAACAAGGATTACCAAATCTTGAAGTTCATATTGAAAACTTAAAGAAATTTACTTCACATATAGTAGTAGTATTAAATAAATTTAAAAATGATACAGATGCTGAAATTGATATGATAAGAAAATTTTGTGAATCAAAAGGTGTAGGTTTCTCAATTAGTGAAACATATCTACAAGGAGGAGTAGGTGCAGTAGCACTTGCTGATAAAGTAGTAGAAGTATGTGAACAAGAAAGTGACTTTAAATACTTATATGATTTATCTGAACCATTAAATAATAAGATTGATAAGATTTGTAAAGAAATATATCATGCAGGAAAAATAACTTATTCACCACTTGCCAAAGAAAAGCTAGCTTTAGCAAAAAAATTAGATGCTGCAGAATTACCTGTATGTATTGCAAAAACTCAATATTCTATTAGCGATGATCCTAAAAAATTAGGATATCCAAAAGGATATGAAATAACGGTTAGAGATATTGAATATAGAACAGGAGCAGGATTTGTAACAGCATTACTTGGTTCAATTCTTACTATGCCTGGATTACCAAAAAAGCCTAACTATGAAATAATAGATATTGATGACAATAATGAAATCGTTGGATTGTTCTAGAAGTCTTATTTTGTTGACTTTTAAGACGTTTTGTGGTATAATACATTTCATTGAAAGGGAGTAGTTCCATTCAAATGAATGATTAATTTCGTCAAAACAATCTAAGAGATTCGGAATTAATATTTTAGTTAAATGAACAAGACTTTTGCAAAAGAAAGTCTTGTTTTTCTTTTGTAAAAGACCTTTCAAAATAATAAGAAAGGAGTTAATATTATGAAAAATTTAATTGTTAACTATGACATTTTTGCATCTCTTGACAGAAAAATTCTTGTACTTGCTGACTTTCATGATTTATCAGAAGATAAAACACAAAGTTTAATACCTACTATTATGGAGGAGAATGCTGACTTAATAGTACTTGCTGGAGACATCATTCAAGGACCAAAATATAGAAACAAAAAATCTTTACAAAAATTAAAATATTTCTTAAGTCAAATATCAGAAAACAACACTCCAGTAGTATTAGAAAAAGGAAACCACGACTTAGTAGGATACAATGAAGAATCTAGAAAAGGATATTTATCACTTGAAGATGCTCGTCCTGGAATGGTATTCCCACTTGATAACAGTTCAGTTACAATTGATGGAATGAGAGTAATGGGATTCTGTCCTACAAGACCAGCTTTTTCTCCTTCTTTACAAGAGAGTGGAGCTGCATTAAGATATTTTGCAAGAGACTGGTTAAAAAGTGGATTAGCAGAATCAATCGATCCTAATTTATATAACATTCTAGTAAGCCACAACCCTAAAACTTTTGCCCAAGCTATTTCAGTTGGACAACATAGAAAATTACAATTATCTCCTGATTTATTCGAAGACTTAGAAATAATAAGCGATCAACTTACAAAGATTAACTTAGGTTTAGCTGGACATTTACATAATGGATATTTAACTTTAGAAGAATTTTTAAGAGATCCAGATAAATACATGGACTTAGGTATTTGGGAAATGCCAATGGAAAAAGATAGTCATGAAAGAATTACAATGATTAGACCATGGGTAATGAAAAAAACTGACTTATGTCGTGGAACAGTTTATGTTGGAAAAGAAGAAAGCAGATATATTCAATTACCAAACGGAAATATTTATTATCAACAAAGACCATATGCTACTCCAACAAAAGTAATTGAAGGTACTGCTGACTCTGTAGAATTAGCTGGAAGAGTACCAATGGTTATTAGTGGAGGAGTTAACAAATTCTTCAACTTACCAGTAGATGCTGCAGAGATTACAAGAGTTAATGTCAAGAAATTAGTACGCTAAAAAAAGAATGCCGCCCAGTGCATTCTTTTTTTTATTCTTCCTTATTTACATATTCGTTTAAAGATTTTAATTTCAGTTTAGGTTCTCCAATCAAATCAGTAGTAACATATCCTGGTTTAGCATTTATAACATCAGGAATCCTATTAACAATAGTGGCACACGTTAGTTCTACTGTTGATGGTCTATTTACAACAATAGTTGTGTCAGGTTCCCCGTAAACTGTCCATTCATTTTTATCGAAATCATCTTTTGAATAAACTTTTCCGATACATTCAGATTCAATTGTAATTCCTTCTTCTGTTGTAGTTGTAACAACTGCACTCATACCAGTGGCATTTCCCTTTGGAATTGTCATACCTAAAGTATTAGACACTAAATCTTCACTGTATGTTTGCGGTACACATTTTTGTGTTTGGCTTGTAACAGTTAATCCTAACTTTTCAGCAAGCCATCCATTAACATTCCACATATAAGAAGGCAAGAATTCACAACTTTCAATTGCAGCTTTTCTTTCTTCATCTGAAACCTCATCAGCTTTAGCAATTTCTTCATCGAATTCTTGTAAAGTAAGCCCAGCTCCATGAGCTTTTGCAAGTGCAATACCGTATTCTTCAACATTATAACTTGAACTACCTTTTATTTTAGTAATTCTTTGTGTAGAAGAAGCAATTGCAGAAATTAATTCCCCCCAATAAATATCTTGATAACCGCTTCCAGTTATTGTACATCCTGTTTCACTTGCAATAGCATCAATTGCTTTTACTGAAATAGGATTAGAATTCATAGGGAAGAAAGCTTCTTCACATGTTGTTATTGCATTTATACCTAGTTTTGCACACATCTCTAAAGATTGATAAACGTCATTAAATAAACTCATTGTAGTTACTATACATATATCTGGTTTAACATTTTTTAACATCTCTTCAGCATCATTAACAGATGTTATTAATACACCAGTAGGATTTCCACCTAATACTACAGATATATCTTTCCCTATAATATCAGGATTAATATCAATAGCACCTACAATCTCGCAACCTTTCTCTAAAGCGTAACGCATAGTGTATAAACTCATCTTTCCTACACCATATTGCACCACTTTAATTTTTCTGTTCATATCTCCTCCTCTTTATCTTGAATATAAAACAGAAAATTCAAAATATCAATAAAATATAAGTAAGAATTAATTACAAAAATGTAAAGAAATGTGAACAAAAATTATTATTAATTGCCAAAGATTTTTTAAGGTAATATAATTAAAATGAGGTGAAAATATGAAAAAGAAAATAGCTCTTATTTTATGTGCATTAACATTGCCTATTTTAAGTGCATGTGGAAAAGAACCAGAAAGCACTAATTTTTTAACTTGTAAAGAAACGCAACTTAATGGAGCATACGTTAAAGAAACAATTATAAAATATAATTATGATGGAACAGAAGTTGTTGGTACAGACTTAAAAGCAATAATTGATTTATCAGGAAGATCTGCTAAAGATGTAGGATGTGAATCAGATACAATTGCTCAATGTACAAAAGATTTAATTGAACAAATGAAAAATAATTGTTCAGGAGAAACTTTTATAGAAAACTGTAAGATAACAAATCAAACAGAATCTGGTTTTACTTTTACAGCAAATGTTAAAAACAATTCTTTAAAAGCATTTTTCTCTCCATTAGAATTAAGAACTGATAAAGCAACTATGAGTAAACAATTAAAAGAGAAGAAAAATTATAGTTGTTCTTATTAATATAACAACCTAAGGAGGAACTAAATGAAAAAAATATTATGTATTTTTCTATGTTTTGTTTCACTTGTTTTATTAACTGGATGCGGTAAAAATAAATTATCTTGTGAAAAAAAAGAAGAAAATGAATATCTTACCTATAAATATGAAATAGATTTTGAAAAAGATAAGATTGATACAATAACAATTACTTGGACCTATGATTTTAGTAATGTAGAAGATTTTACAACACTTAAATGTTTATCACTTGAAGACTGTATTAATAAAGTAAAAGGATTAGTAGGTATGTGTGAAAGTGGAACAACATTTAAAGATTGTGAAGTACTAAAAGAAGAAGATTCAAAAGTAGTTATAAAAGCACTTGCTACTGATGAAGAATTAGAAAATCCTAATTCTATTCTAAATAAAGAAACAGAAAAAGAAGATGCTATAGAAAAACTTAAATCAGAAGGATTTACATGTGAATAAAAGATAGTTACAAAAACTATCTTTTTTTATAATCCAAAAATGTATTGTAGGGGAGTAGACTCTATAGGAGGATACAAATTTGAAAACATACCTACTGAGTTATTTATAGTTGTTTTTCCAAGTCCATCATAGAAATGGACATTTTTCTTATCATGCAAACTAGCTCCCATAGTAGCATCATATACATAATACTTTCCTTCATATTCTACATAATTCCACATGTGTTCTTTTGATAATACTAAATATGACTTAATACCAATATTTTGAAATATTAATTGTGAAGCTTTTGCAAATCCAGCACAAACAGAAGAACCACCAGTAAAGAAACTATAAGCTGATTGATTAGATTTGCTAAACATAAATAATCTATCATAATTATGAGATGCTACATAATCATATGTATATATGATTTTTTCTTTATCTGTCATATTTTTAGTTTCTTTCTTAATAATATCTATTTCTCTTTCAATTCTTCTAACTCCAAGATAATACTTAATTTGACTTAAATTACCATAATTTTCAAAAGATATTTCTCCATTATCTACAGTGTAGTAAGTTAATCCAACAAAACTAATTAATTCAGGATGATCTAAATAAAGAGCATAATAACTATTAATAAGTTTATTAGAACAATCATCATGACATTCTATTCTGACTTTATTTTTGTCTTTTAAACTAGCTTTAATTATTTCTTCATAAATATAATAGTCTTCTTCATCTAGTATATTCTTTTTAAAATACTCATCACTCATATATAAATCATTAATATATGCGCTACTTTTTTTATATTCTTTAGTAACTAACTTGTTACCTTCTACTGGTCTAAAATAAAAATTATAAAGAGTAAAAAATACTACTAAGACAACATAAATAATTATTCTATTTTTAGTAAAATTAATTCTCATTGTCATCACCATAATAATTAATAGTTTTATCAACTATTCTAACACCAGGGAATAAATACTTTTCATTTAAAAATTCTAATTCTTTATCAGAGTTTAGACCAGCTCTTTCAATAATAGTATTATAATCAAACTTATTTGACAAAAATAATGAATATTTAAGTGCTATTTCTTCACTTCTAGCATCAAGTTTTTTAGTACAATCTCCTACTAAAAATATCTCTCTTTTTTTAATATAGTCATAGTATTCTAAATACATAATAATAACAATTAGTTCCATTGTAGATAATTGATACTTATTTGAATATTCAGATAAAGAAATATCAAAATTAGTTTTCAATTCTTCCAGTAAAGCTTTAATAATATCTATATTTGCAACTGGATTTATATCATAAAATTTAGCAAACATCAAATAAGTATCTAAGTTAAATAAATTCTCTTTTTTATCATTCAAATTCTTATTTGACTTTTTATCAGAAAAATAATCATAAATAACAAATATAGTGATATAAATAATAGTAAAAATTATTAGAAAAATAATAAATTCTTTAAATCTCATATAATCACCTATAGTATATAAAAATTATAATTTATTTTTACCATTTTTACTAGATAAATAATAATTGTTTTATACATATCATATTTGATATAATAAAAATATAATAGAGGTGTAATATGAAAGTACGTTATCGTGGAGAGGAAATAGAACTTGATCTCATGGAAGAAAATGAAGCAACTTTAGATTATTTACCTAAATTAAAACTGATAAAAGTTGAGCTAGCAGATGATACAAGAGAAATAAGTACCAATGAGTTAGACATAATAAAGGATATAACAGATGAATAAGAAAGAAAGATATGAAACAATCAGTGAGTTATTAAAGTACTGGGTTGAAATAATAAATAATAATCCAGGATTTGATTTGACTCGTGAAAGAATATATCACAATTTAATAACAAGAACTATTAAAGAAGATAAGGATGTAGATTTATGTAGTCAAGTTTCAATTATAGAGCCTAACATGTTATTAAATCCAAAAGCGATATCACCTTTATGTAATCCTCAAAGCACTTTTAACAACTGGATTCAAATGTACTATAAAAGTAAACGTACTGAATGTTATTATGATGATTTATATTCATGTATATTTGTATCAAAAGATAATAAAGCAAGAGCAGCAAATGAACATATTAAAATATATATACCATTAGATGCTAATCATATTGAAAACGGAGTAAAAATACTAATAGATTATTTAGAAAAAAACAAGATATCTCATATTACAAAAGTAGGAAAAAAGATTAGAATTGATGACGTTTCTATAAGAGTTATAAGTCAATCTGATACAGATAAAATATTAGAGTTTATAAGAATTAATCCATATTTACAAGAAGGATTGATTAAAGCTAATCCATTTGCTTTTCAAAAAGAAAATCTTGCATTAGTAGTTGATGGAGTAGTATCATATAACGAAACGGTGTCTGCATTAATATATGGATATATAAAACAAAGTGAAAAATCTAATGGTTTAAAATATGTAGATGCTGATGATTTTTATAATTATGTTACAGTTCTTTATAAAAAACAATTTATTACACATGAGGATAATACATTAAAAGATTTATTAAAATGGAAAGATGAAGACGAAGATGATTATAGAAATGTTGTTGCATTAGTATTAAAAGTAAGAAGTGATTTATTCTCATATAATGATTTTATAGATCATTATAAAGAAAGCGCCCATATAAATGCTGAAGAATTAAAAACAAAAGGGTTCATTGATGAGTTATTAATAGAAGCATTAAAAGCTATGACAGAAAGATTTAATTCTGATGGAACAAGAAATGTTGAAGCATATTTTTATACTGGTGATACTAGTTGTATAACTAGTAGAAATAATTTAAGAAATAGACTTGAAGACTTTAAGTTTAGAGTCAAATTAAGAAAGATTTTAAGTGAAGTTAATTTAACATTTGATGATTATGCAAAACAATTATTAAAAGATAATAATATTAATTTAAATGATTTAATTATAAAGAAAAGAAAAGGAGATTAAAATGAAAAAAACATTAATAATATCATTATTATCATTAGTATTTATAACAGGATGTGGAGGTTCATCTGGTAAAAAGGCAGTTTGCAAAGCAACTAATAGTAATTCATTTCTTGAATCAAAAATGACACTTGAATATACTTTTAACAGTGGAAATACAAGAATTGATAAGATTGAAAAAACAATGATTGTAGAAATGACAGATCTTGAGTATGTTAAACAGCAATGTGGTAATCTTGAAGTTAATGAATGTATTAAAAGAATTGCAGAAGAGACAAAAGAAGGTGTTTGCAAAGAGAAAGAATCATACCAAGACTGTGGAGTAAAAAATGTTACTGATCATGGATATGTTGTATATGCAACAATTAAAACAAATGATAAAGATGAAATGGCTGATGGTATTAAGATACACCAATCTAAAGAAGAATTAATAAATTATATGAAAAAAGATAAAAATATAACTTGTGAATAAAAAGTAATTAAAAGTAATAATTACTTTTTTTTATAAACAATTATGTTATAATATTGTAATGAAAAAAGGAGTGATACTATGGAAAAATTATCACGTGAAGAAGTACTACATGTAGCACATCTAGCAAGAATTAATTTGGAAGAAGAAGAAATTGAAAAATTTAGAGTTCAATTAAAGAAGTTAATGGATGATATTGATAAGATTAAAGAAGTTAAAGGATTTGATGAAGATTTAATGATATCACCTGTAGAATATAATACAGAATTAAGAACAGATGAAGAAGGAAAGATGCTTGATTACAAAGAAGTAATGAAGAATGTTCCTCATTCAACAGGAAATTTTGTGGAAGTACCGGTGATGTTAAATGAGTAATTATTTAGATAAAAGTATAAAAGAAATAAATAAATTATTAAAAAGTAAAAAGATTAAACCAATAGATTTAGTAGAAGAAGCTTTTGATAGAATTGAAAAAAATGAAAAACTTAATTGTTTTATTACATTAAATAAAGAAGAAGCTATTAATAAAGCTAAGGAATTAGAAAATTTAGAAGTAGATAATTTATTTTTTGGTATTCCAATTGCTGTAAAAGATAATATTTGTACAGAAGGATTAAGAACTACTTGTGCATCTAAAATTCTTGAGAATTTTATTCCAATATATAATGCTACTATTGTAGATAAAATAAATGAAAAACATATGATTATAATTGGTAAAACTAACATGGATGAGTTTGCTATGGGATCTTGTTCTAAAACAAGTTTCTTTGGTGCACCACATAATCCTTGGAACTTCGATAAGATAACAGGAGGTTCTAGTGGAGGTAGTGCAGCTTGTGTATCAGCAAGGCTAGTTCCTTTTGCGCTAGGAAGTGACACTGGAGGATCAATAAGACAGCCAGCAGCTCATTGTGGAATAGTTGGAATGAAACCTACATATGGAAGAGTATCAAGATATGGACTTGTAGCATTTGCATCAAGTATGGATCAAATTGGTCCAATGACTAGAAATGTAGAAGAAAATGCTGAACTTTTAAACATTCTTTGTGGAAAAGATGAAAAGGATTTAACAAGTGCAAGAAGAGAAGATGAAGATTTTACAAGTTTAATTGGAAAAGACATAAAAGGAATGAAAATAGCTGTTCCTAACTATTTTGTTTCTGATGTTGTTTCTAAAGAAGTATTAGATGAATTTAATAAAACTGTCGAATTACTAAAAAAGTGTGGTTGCATAGTGGATTTTATAGATATTAATTATCTTGAAAATGCAGTAACACTTTACCAAATAATTGCTATGGGAGAAGCAAGTGGAAATTTAGCAAGGTTTGATGGAGTTAAATATGGATATTCTTATGAAAATCCAAAAGATTTAGAAGAACTATATACCAAAACAAGACAAAATGGATTTGGTGATGAAGTAAAAAGAAGAATTATGGTTGGATCTTACATATTAAGTGGAGAAAATGCAAAAGTTTATTATGATAAAGCATTAAGTGTTAGAGATGATATTAAAAAGAGCTTTGATAAGGCATTCAAAAAATATGATTTAATAATAGGACCAACTACAACAACAACTGCTTTTGATATCAAAGAAGAAACGACAGATCCTTCAAAAAGCTTCTTGGATGATGTACTTGTTATACCTGTAAATATGGCAGGACTTCCAGGACTTTCTTTACCAATTGGTTTTTCAAAAGAAAAATTACCAATAGGACTTCATATAATAGGAAATAGATTTGAAGAAGCTAAAATATATCAATTTGCATCTTTTATAGAAGATAAATTAAAACTAGATCTTGACCCAAGAGGTGATAAACATGAGTAATTATAAAACAACTGTTGGAATAGAAGTACATGCTGAATTAAAAACAAAAACAAAGATTTTTTCTAATAGTGCCAATCATTATGGTAAAATGGCAAATACTTGTACTAATGTAATAGATTTAGGATATCCTGGAACACTTCCAACATTAAACGAAGAAGTAATTCATTTGGGATTAAGAGCAGCTCTAGTATTGAATTGTAAAATAAATAAACATATGCATTTTGATAGAAAAAATTACTTTTATCCAGATAATCCAAAAAACTATCAAATAACTCAAAATAGAACACCTATTGGAGTAAATGGATATGTAGAAATAGATACTAAAGATGGAAAAAAGAAAATTAGAATACATGATATTCATATAGAAGAAGATACTTGTAAGAGTATTCATAGTGAAAAAGCATCACTTCTTGATTACAATAGAGCAGGAGTACCTTTAGTAGAAATAGTAACTGAAGCTGATATGAATAGTGCTGAAGAAGCAGTTGCATACTTAGAAAAGTTAAGAGAATTACTTTTATATGCTGATGTATCAGATTGTAAGATAGAAGAAGGAAGTATGAGATGTGATTGTAATGTCTCAGTTAGTAAAACAGATAAGTTAAATACTAAAGTAGAAGTAAAAAATATTGGATCTATATCTAATGTTGGAGTAGCTATTAAATATGAAGAAGAAAGACAAATAGCTTTATATGAAAAAGGTGAAACATTTAAAGAACAAACAAGAAGATTTGATGATAAAACTTTATCAACAATATTAATGAGAGTAAAAGAAACAGGAAATGATTATAGATATTTTCCAGAGCCAGATATTCCATTTGTTGATTTAACTGATGAATATATTAAAGAGACAAAAGACAATCTTCCAATGTCAGCTGAAAAAAGAAGAGAAGTATATAGAAAAGCAGGAATTAGTGATATAAATATTGAAAAAATAATTCAAAATAGAACTATATCAGATTATTTAAACAAGTTTATTGATAAAATTAATCTTGTAATAGCAAGTAATTTACTTCTTGGAGATATAGCAGCATATCTAAATAAGTATGAGATGGCTCTTGTAGATACTAAATGTACAGATGAAAAGTTTCAAGATGTTGTTAAATACTTAGATAGTGGAAAAATAAATAGTAAAATCTTTAAAGAAATAATTGAAGATGTTATGGAGAAAGATTCATCCATCGATGATATTTTAAAAGATCATAATATTAAAGAAATGGGTGAAGATGAGTTAGTTGAAATCATTAAAAATGTATTAGATAATAATTCTCAAAGTGTAGAAGACTATAAAAATGGAAATGAAAGAGCAATAAAATATCTAATGGGTCAAATAATGAAGGAAACTAAAGGAAATGCAAATCCTCAAGTTGTTACTGATAAATTAATTGAAATGTTAAAAAAGTAATTACTAGAAATAGTAATTCTTTTTTTATAAAATAGCTTTTATATCTACAAAATAATAATTATATGTTGTATAATATAATAGATTGAGGTGAAAGATATGGGTTATATAAGAAAACACAAATTAACGTCTTTTATAATTTTAGTATATATAATAGTAGTTGGTTTTACTTTCTTTTTATATAAATTGTTTATAGGAAGCAGTGGAAAACCAGTTTATGGAAATAGATTAGATGGAATAGAAAATGTTCCAATAACAGAAGAACAAAAAGAAACAATTACTAATGCAATAATGGATAATGAAAGAGTATTAAAAGTTACTAAACCATATTTGAATGGTAAAATATTTAAAGTAATTATCTATATGGCTGATGCTGCAGATGTTGATTCTTCAAAATCATTAGCAGACTTAGTAGTAAATAATTTAACAGATGAGCAAAAAGCATTTTATGATATTGAAGTATATTTAACTAAATTCTATGATTGTACTTTAGAAGCAACAGGTAAGCAAGATGAAGAAGGTAACTTTGTTGAAAATGTTAAAGTAAAATTCAGTAGTGATTTATCAGAAAACGAATACACATTAGAATATGGTTTATCTAATGTTGCTGAAGTAGATTATAATAAAAACCAAGAAATAGAAATAACTGAAGATGGTGAGTTTATAATCTATGGATATACAAAAGATAAAATAGGAGAATCATCTTGTAGTATTCAAATAAATAAGAAAACACCACAAGAGAATGTAGCAACAAAATCTCAAAAGATTACATCTATTACAACAAGAAGTTTCCCTTTAATAGCTTATAGAAAAGCTGGTACTGGAAACTATGTATGGACAAAAGCTAGATAAAAAGTAGGTGAACAAATTGAAACTAAAAAAGAAATGGATTATTATTGTACCAATAATAATTGCAGTAGCAATATTTTTTGGACTTTATTATTACTTTTATAGGGAAGACGCAAATTCTTTCACAGCTGCAGATAATAAATGGATAGAAGAACATTCAACAACAATTGTTGATTTTAGCATTGTAAACGATTATCCATTATTTAGTGAAAGTGGAATATTTAGGAAATTTATTAATGATTTCAGTGAAGACACTGGTTTTGAATTTAATGTTATCCCTTATCCAAAAGAAACAGCATCAACATCTACTGGATATAGATTTAGATTATTAAATAACCAAGATCCACTAGGTGAGAATGACTTATTATTACAAGATGATGTTTATATTCTTTTTGGAAAAGAAGCTGGAAGAGTTACGACTATTAACGAAGTAGGAAGTAAAACAATTGGATTATTATCAACAGATTCAGATGAAGTTCTTTACTATTTAAAATCATATAATGAATTAAAATATAAAATATATGATGATTCAGAAAGTTTATTTAATGAATATGAAGCTGGAACTATTGATATGATTATCATTCCTAATATCATGTATTTAAATAAAACATTTAAAAATGATAGTTATAATATTAAATATATATTTTCTAATTTAAATAAAAAAATTGTATTAACATTATCAGATAATGAAAATAATGAGAAAATGAATAGCATTGTTAAAAAATATTTTAATAACTGGAAAGAAAAGAAATATATTAATGCTTATAACAAAATAATGCTTGATTATATTATTGAAAAAGAAAATGTAACAGATAAAGAAAAAACAGAATTCCTAACTAAATCTTATAAATATGGATTCGTTGAGAATCTACCATATGAAAGTTTAGAAAGAAGATCATTTACAGGAATTGCTGGAGCATATGTTGATAGAATGCTTAGATTAACTAGTGCAGGAAGCGATTTTATTGAATTTGTAGAATACGACTCCTTGGATGACTTGAAAAAAGCCATCGATAATGGAGAAGTTGATATGTACTTTAACTATTTTGATTATGAAGATAGTAAATATACAAAAACTATGTCTCCATTTGTTGAAAAATACGTTGTCCTTGGAAAAACAGAAGACAACTACGTTATTGAAAGTTTTGAAGCAATGAAAGGTGAAAAAGTTGCTATTATTGAAGGAAATGCAATATATAATTTCTTTAAAGATAATACAAAAGCACAACTAATACCTGTTGATGATGTCTCTGAACTTGTAAAAAATAGTAGAGACGGACTAATTGTAGTAGATAAAGAAGTTTACCAATATTATAGAAATAATAAATTTAAAGATTTTGAAGTATTATTTGAATCATCAATTACAAATGATTATAATTTTATGATTAGTAATGATGACTCTAATAGAATATTCTATAATGTATTTAATTACATAATAGGAACTAATTCATATTACAATTATAGAAATTCTGGTCTTAATAGTTTGAATTCATCTATTCTTGAAAGAAGTTCTTTTGAAGAGTTATATATAATCTTATTAACAATTGTATTATTACCTTTAGCAACAATTGCAGTTATTTATTTCTTATTAAAGAAAACAAAAAAGGTTAAGACAATTAAAAAAGAAGAAAGAAGAAAATATACAGATTTATTAACATCATTAAAGAATAGAAATTACTTGAATCATAATATGAAACTATGGAATGATTCACAAAAATATCCTCAAGCTATAATAATGATTGACTTAAATAATATTAAATATGTAAATGATAATTATGGTCATGAACAAGGAGATAAATTAATTGTAGGAGCTGCAAGTATTCTTATTAATACACAATTAGAAAATAGTGAAATAATAAGAAGTGATGGAAATGAATTCTTAATTTATTTAGTTGGCTATAGTGAACAACAAATATCTACATATTCTAAGAAACTAGCTAAAGAATTTAAGACACTTCCATATGGATTTGGAGCAGCAATTGGATATAGTATGATACTTGATGAGATTAAAACTATTGATGATGCTATTAATGAAGCTACAATTGAAATGAAAAAGGATAAAGAAGACTATAAATAGAGGTAATATGAAACAAAAAATTAAAAGTTTTTTACATTATCTATATATAAGTATTAGAAAGCCAGAAATGGAGGTTTTACCTGGAAATCTGGCCTTTTTCTTTATGATGATGTTAATTCCATTAATAACAGTTTTAGCAACTATTTTAGCTAATATTGATGTAGGTAAATCAACAGTATATGATGCTCTTATCGTTAGTTTTCCAGATAATATAGCAACTCTTATATCATCTATTGCAGGATCTGGTTCAACAAATAGTATTTGGGTAATTATAATAGCATCATTAATGCTTGCTTCTAATGGTACCTATTCTATGATAGTTACTTCTAATTCAATCTATGATATAAAAAAAAGTAGTTATATAAAAAATAGAATAAAATCAGTAATATTAATTGTGGTACTAGTTATTTTATTTATAATATTATTAATAATTCCAACAATAAGTAATAAAGTATTAAGTTTTATTGCAAGTGTTACCAAAACAAATATGGCTACTAATATATACTTTACTTTATATAAAGTATTGAAATATCCAGTTATCTTTTTATTAGTATTTATCTTTATTAAGATACTATATAAGTTTTCTCCAAGTGGAATGCATAAAAAAAGAACTAGTTATGGAGCAGTATTTACTTCAGTTTTATTAGTAATATCAACTTGGATATATTCATTTTATATTGATTATTTCTCTAACTATGAAACAATTTTTGGGGGAATATCAAGTATTCTTTTCTTAATGTTATGGATATATCTAATATCATACATATTTGTACTTGGAATGAATATTAATTCAGCAAGAGAAGATACAATTAACGAATACTTAAAAAAGACAAAGGAAAAAGATAATAAATAATATAAAATCTTGTAATAATACAAGATTTTTTAATTATTATAAAAGCCTTATATGATTGAATTATAGAGAATATTTTGCTATAATTAGTTAGCGAGGTATGACTATGGGAAAATCTAATAAAAAAGAAAAAACTAAAGTTAATAAAAGCTCGAATAAAGAAGATAAAAAGGAAAAATTAACTACTAGAATTAAAAATAGATTTAATAGTATTAAAAATAATCCTAAAAAAGAATTAAAAGATTTCTTAATATATTTAAAAAATACTATAAGTGTAAATAGATTATTTATAATATTTATTCTTTTAGCATCTATTAATGGATTACTATTAAGAGCATTTACAATGGGGAACCATACTATATTTGATATAGATGCTTTTTTAGCAGACATGTGCTTTTCAATTTTTGTGGGATCATTTGGATACTTATTTAAAGAAAAAGGAAGATTTATTTACTTAGAAATAGTATTAGTACTATTATCAGCATTATGTGTTTTAAATTCAGCATATTATACATTTTATACAAGTTTTTCTTCTATCTCATTATTATCTACAGCAAGATTTATTACAGATGTAGGAGATGCAGTTGTTGAGAATGTTTTACAACCTAAAGATTTAATATATGTAATTGCACCAATTGTGTTTATTGTTTTTCGTTTTAGATATTTAAAAAGTGCAACGTATACTAAATCAGAGTTTATGAATAAAAGTAAAAGAAGATTTAAAAAATCTATATTTGTTGGAATAGCGCTTTCTCTAATTTTTTCGTTTACTCTTTCTGGTACAGATATAAGTAGATTAACAAAGCAGTGGAATAGGGAATATGTAGTTAAAAAGTTCGGAATATATATATATCACATTAACGATTTTATAAAAAGTATAGAGCCAAAATTTGCTGCATTATTCGGATATGATTCAGCTTTGAAAGAATTTAATGAATTTTATAAAAATGTAAAATCTCCAAAGAGTAATGAGTTTACAGGAATATTCGAAGGAAAGAACATATTAGTAATTCATGGAGAAAGTATTCAAAATTTTGTAATTGGTCTAGAATTTAATGGACAAGAAGTTACTCCAAACCTAAATAAATTTGTTAAAGAGGGAATGTACTTTAATAACTTTTATACACAAGTTAGTATAGGTACAAGTAGTGATACTGAATTTACTTTTAATACATCACTTATGCCTGCTAATATAGGTACAGCATTTAGTGATTATGCTGATAAAGAATATATATCTATTCCTAAACTATTAAAAGATAAAGGTTATTATTCATTTGCAATGCATGCTAATAATGGAGAATATTGGAATAGAAGAATAATGCATAAGAATTTAGGTTATGATGACTTAATTGCAAAAGATCAATATGAAATAGATGAAGTAATTGGATTAGGTCTATCAGATAAATCATTCTTTAGACAATCAGTTGAAAAGTTAAAAGATATTAAGGAAAATCATGAAAAATATTATGGAACTATAATAATGTTAACAAATCATACACCATTTTCTGAAGTAGATAAATATGGAGAATTTGATGTTGATATAAAAGAAACAGTAAAAAATGAATATGGACAAACAGAAGTTATAAGTCATCCATATATGGAAGGAACAAAGTTAGGTAATTACTTTAAATCAGTACATTATGCAGATGCTGCTTTAGGACAATTATTTAATGATTTAGAACAAGAAGGATTACTTGAAAATACAGTTATAGTATTTTATGGAGATCATGATGCAAGACTTCCACAAGATGATTATGTAAGATTATATAATTATGATCCTGCAACAGAAACAATACGTGATGAAGATGATCCTTTGTATGTTGACTTTAACGATTATTCTTATGAACTAAATAGAAAAGTACCATTTGTAATATGGTCTAAAGATAGAATATCAGAAGCTAAAACATATGATTATACAATGGGGATGTACGATGTTATGCCTACACTTGGTAATATGTTCGGATTCTATAATAAATATGCTTTAGGACATGACATATTTGATATAAAATATGATAATATAGTTATATTTCCAACAAGTAACTGGTTAACTAAAGACATGTATTATAATAATCAAAGAGAAGAATCATATTACTTGAAAGATACAATCATTAATAGTGAAACAATAGAATTAAATTGTGAATTAACAGACCAAGTATTAACAACATCAAATAACATTCTTGTTTATGATTTAATTAGAAACTCTAAACAAAAAGTTGTTAATGAAAATAATGTTATAAAGGGGCAATAATTATGAAAGAAAAACTAAAAAAATACTTATTAATTGCTATTGCAGTTTTAGCATTTATCCTTCTAGCATACTGTGGTTATAAAATGCTTAATAAAGAAAAAAAACCAGTTATAGACGAGGTAAAAGAAGAAGATACAATTCAAACAAAAGAATTTGATTATGTTCTTTATGATAATAAATCTGAAATATATAAAGAGTATTTTAAAAAACTAAAAGAAGAATTATTGAAAGAAGAAGTAAATGATGATGAATATGCCAAAATAATATCAGAGCTATTTGTTATAGACTTTTATTCATTAGCTGATAAAAGAACAAGTACAGATATTGGTGGATTAGATTTTATCGAAGAAGAAGAAAAAGAAAACTTCGTATTAAATGCTACAAATACTATCTATAAATATGTTGAATCTAACGTTTATGGAGATAGAAAACAAGAACTTCCAAAAATAACTGCAGTTGAAATTAAGGAAGCAACTAAAACACCAATTAAGTTTGAAAAAGCTCAAGATGAATTTGGTTATAAAGTAGTAGTAACAATAACATATGAAAAAGATCTAGGATATGCAAAAGAAATAACTTTATCACTTGTACATAAAGAAAGCAAATTGTATATAGTAGATGTAAAAGAAGCAAAATAGGTTTTAAAAAACCTATTTTTGATAGGGGAAATTATGGAAAGAGTAATATTAATAAAATATGGTGAATTAACTACAAAAAAAGGAAATAGAAACTTTTTTGTAAGTTTACTATACAAAAGTATCTTAAATAAACTTGAAGGATATAATGTAAAAATATTTAAAGATCTATCAAGAATGTATATAGAGTTTGATGATAAAGATTTAGATACAATTCTTAAAAGAATAAATAACATATTTGGAATACATGAATACTTAGTTGCATACAAGATAGATACAAAAGAAGATGAAATAAAAAAGAATGTATTAGAAATAGTTAAGAAAGAAAAGTTTAATACATTTAAAGTAGAAACAAAAAGAAGTTATAAAGAATTTCCAATTAATAGTCAGGATTTTTCTAAACAATTGGGTGGATTAATATTAAAAAATATTAAAGATATAAAAGTTGATGTTCATAATCCTGAATTACATGTAAATGTAGAAATTAGAGAAAAATATACATATATTTATACTAACTACTATTATGGATTAGGTGGATATCCAAATAATACATTAGGAAAAGGAATGTTAATGCTTAGTGGAGGAATAGATTCTCCAGTAGCAGCATATCTTGCTATGAAACGTGGAGTACATGTTGAAGCTGTTTATTTTGAAGCAATACCTCATACTAGTATTAATGCAAGAAATAAAGTTATAGAACTTTGTAAAAAATTATCAGTTTATGCTACTAGTATCAAACTTCATATTATTTCATTTACTGAAATACAGGAAGAAATATATAAAACAGCAGACCCTGAATATGTAATAACTATTATGCGTAGAATGATGTATAGAATAACAGAAAGGCTTGCTAAAAGAAGAAGATGCTTAGCAATAATAAATGGAGAATCTATAGGGCAAGTAGCAAGTCAGACATTAACAAGTATGAATGTTATAAACAATGTAACAAATTTACCAGTAATAAGACCTGTTGCATGTTTAGACAAAATTGAAATAATGGATATAGCAAGAAAAATTGATACCTACGATATAAGTATTCTTCCTTATGAAGATTGTTGCACAGTTTTTGTTCCTAAACATCCAGTTATAAATCCTAAATTAAGTTTATGTGAGGAAATGGAAACAAGATTTGATTATAAAGAACTTATAAATAAAGCAATGAAAAATGTTAAATCAATAACTATAACAGAAAAAGATGAGAATAAGTTTGAAGAACTATTATAAATTAAGTAAATAAGTGTAAATAAAGATAGATAATTGGTGATATTATCTATTTTTATTTGTATAATTATAATTAGAATTGGAGGTATTAGGATGAAGACAATAAAAATTTTATTAATATCTTTACTATTATTATGTCCTTTTGTAGTTAAAGCAGAAAATCTTGAAATGAATAATGAAAATAATGAAACAACAGAAGCTAAAAGTCAAAAATATAATAATAATCTATCTGAATTAGAAGTAGAAGGATATACATTAAACTTTGATAAATATAAAAAGATTTATACTATAGAAGTACCAGAAGAAGTAAACACTCTAAATATAAAAGCTGCAACAGAAGATAAAGGTGCTACTTATATTGTAAAAGGAGCAGATAACTTACAAGAAAATAACAACAAAGTTCTAATAGAAGTAACTGCTGCAGATGGAGACAAGAAAACATATATAGTTAATGTTGAAAAAAAAGCTCCAGTAGAAGTTGCTACAAAAGCTAGTTTTAAAATTGATGAAGGTATGCTAAAAATAGCAGGAATAGCAGTAGCAGGTATAGCTGCTGTAGGATTACTAGCATTTGTAATAATTAAAATTAGAGATAGAAAAGTTGAAAAAGAAATAGATAAATTATAAAAGTAGAAAGGAGTAAAGATGGGGAAAAAGATAAATGTTAAAAAAGAAATTAAAAAAGAAATTGAAGAGGGTTTAAAAAGTTTAGAAAACGGGGATTTAGATGAAACAGTTGAGGTACATTTAGCAGAAGAAATAGCAAATGAAGAAATAAAAGAAGAAGTTCCAGAAGTTGTTGAAAAAACAAAAGAAGAACCAAAAGTTGAAGAACCAAAACAAGAAGACATAAATCAAAAACCACAACGTAGTAAAAAATGGTTAATTATTCTTTTATGTACAATAATAGTAGTTTTATTACTATTAATTATACTTGTAGTAATCAATAAAAATTCAAATAAAGAAAATAATAAAAAAGAAGACAAAAAAATAGAAGAGAAAAAAGAAGATAAAAAAGAAGATAAAAAAGAAGAACAAAAACAAGAAGAAAAGAAAGAAGAACAACAAGAAGAAAAAGAGGAACATAAAGAAGAAACCCCTGAGAAAAAAGATGATGATGTAGATTACATTAATTTAAAAGTTAAAAATGTTAATTCTAGTAAGAATTATGAAGTTCAATTAGCTAGAAAATATGATAAAAATCATGATAAACACGATGATGGTTACAGCTATGCATTCTATAATAAAACTACTGATAAAATGATGACGGGTTATGATTATACGAATGTTACTTGTAGTTCCAACTGTTCTACAGATCCTAATGATTACGGATGTATTGAAACAAATACAAATGCATTTTCTTTTAAAGTTAATGGAATTGACTATATATATGCCACATATATAATTAACGTTTGTGGAGCATTAGATACTAATTACATCATATATGATACTAAAAATGAAAAAATTGCTTTAGAAGGACGTGGAGGAACTGACAACGTAACTCTTATTAATAATCACATATTCATAAATTATGATGAAGCAGGTGATGATGTATGTGGTAGTAGAGGAATAGGAGTATTTGATTGTGAGGGAGATTCTGGTTTCATTTATCATGATGGTGAAAGATTTGCTATTGTAAAAGGCGAAGGATCAGTAAATCTAGAAAAAGGATTTGCTATAATTGAATACAACGAAAATCTTAATCCAAATAATTTTGCAGTAAGTATTTATGGTGAATATGGATATAGAGAAAGCACAATAAAAGATTGTATTGCATATAATGAAGATTATATTGTTGCTTTTGAAGGTGATAATCTAATTGTAAAAGATTATCAAAATAAGAAAGTTGGAAATGTAGATTCTGTTAAATTTGATACGAATAAGTATGAATATAGTCCACATTTACAGAAAGAAGACGGTAAATACATTCTTACTTATTATCTTAAATCAGATGAATCAGCATCATTTAATTCAGCATTAAATATAAATTATTAGATGTACTTTTGTACATCTTTTTTGTATTATAAATATAGGAGATGATAACATGTCATGGTTTTTATTAGTATTGACAGTTACTTTAGTTGTACTAGTACCAGTAAACTTCTATATAGCAGCAAAAATATATAGATTTAATATAATAAAAAACATAAAAAATAAATATTTAAAAATTGCAGCATCATTAATATTTTTATATATTACAATTATTCTTTTAATTTGGAACGCAACTAATGCTAATATTATCGTATTACATTTCTTTTTCATATTATTACTGGGAGAAATAATATATTCTATCGTGTGTATGTGTAAAAGAAAAGTTAACTTTAAATTTGGACAGGAGATAACAGTAGCAATTTCACTTCTAGTTACTATTATTTATTTAGGTTATGCATATTATGTAGCACATAATGTAATAGAAACTCATTATGAAGTAATAGCAACTAAAGATATAGGTGTAGATAATTTTAGAATTGTACAAATATCAGATAGTCATATAGGTGCAACAATGAATGGAGATACTTTCTACAAATATATGGAAGATATTAATAAAACAAATCCAGATATAGTTGTCATAACTGGTGACTTTATTGATGATGATACTAAAGATAAAGATTTAATTCGAGCTTGTGAAGGATTAGGAGCATTAAAAACAAAATATGGTGTTTATTATGTATTTGGAAATCATGATAAAGGATATTTTAGTGATCGTAGTATAGAATTAAGAGAAAATCTAGAAAAGAATAATGTAGTAATTCTTGAAGATAAAGGAATTGATATAGTTGGAAATATTTATTTAATCGGAAGACAAGATAAACAAACAAGAAGCCGTGATACAGCAGAAGAATTAATGAAAAGTGTTTCTAGTGATAAATATACAATTGTACTAGATCATCAACCAAGAGATTATGAAAATGAAGAAAAAGCAGGAATGGACCTAGTAATATCAGGACATACTCATGGAGGGCAAGTTTTTCCACTTCAAATAATTGAAAGAATGACTGGAGCAAATGACAAATTATATGGATTAGAAACAAGAAATAATACAACATTTATTGTTAGTTCAGGAATTGGAAACTGGGCAGTTAAATTTAAAACTGGAACAGTAGCAGAGTATGTTGTAATAGATATAAAAAATAAATAGACAAAATGTCTATTTTTTTTAATCTATACCAATGGTATACATTTTTTTTTATAAATATATAATATAATTAGACCGAGGTGATAAAATGAATCAAGAAAAAGTTGGTAAGTTTATTCAAGAACTTAGAAAAGAGAAAAACATGACCCAACAAGATTTAGCAGATGCTTTAGAAATAACTGATAAAGCAGTATCAAAATGGGAAAATGGAAGATGCCTTCCTGATGTTTATTTCTTACAAAAGTTATCTGATTTATTTAATGTTACAGAAAAAGAAATATTAAATGGAGAAAGAGCATTTAAGAAAAAAGAAATAGATGATAATCATCATGAAAAAATCTTAGAGGTAAAAAATGTTTCTAAATCATTTGGTAAAAGAAAAGTATTAGATGATATAAACTTAGATATTTATGAAGGAGATATAGTTGGTCTTATTGGACCTAATGGAGCTGGAAAAACAACTTTAATAAAAGCAATTTTAAGTTTATATAAAATAGATTCTGGATCCATTTCTATATGTGGATATGATATAACAAAAGAATTAGAAAAATCTCTTTCTAAAGTAGGTTGTATTGTCGAAACTCCAACTATGTATGAAAATTTAACTGGAAGAATGAATTTAAAAATAACTGAAATATTAAGTACTGATGATACTAAAGAATACACTGAAGAAATTATTAAACTAGTTAAATTAGAAGATAGAATAGATGATAAAGTAAAAAAATATTCACTTGGTATGAAACAAAGATTAGGACTTGCTAATGCCTTAATAAAGAAGCCTAAACTAGTAATATTAGATGAACCAACAAATGGTCTTGATCCGTTAGGAATAAAAGAATTAAGAGATATATTAAAAAAGATAAGTATAGAACAACATATAGGAGTTCTTTTAAGTAGTCATATATTAGCAGAAGTAGAAAATGTATGTGATAGAGTTGCCATAATAAAGGAAGGAAAAATAATAAATAACTTTGGAATAGAAGAAGTCAAATATAAGAATATTACTTTAGAAGAAGAATATTTAAAAGAAACAGTAGGTGATAATAATGGAAATATTTAATTTAATTAAATGTGAATTTATAAAAAACTTTTCAATAAAAAAAATAATTCTAATTTTTATTTCCCTAATTCTTATTTGTTTTGGAATAATAAAGATAGATGAATATGCTAATAATTGGAAATATACTTATGGATCTTATGTTCCAAGATTTGCATCATACGAAAGTTATATTAATAGAGCTAAAGAAGAATATGAAAGTAATAATAATTTTGTTAGTAAAATAGCATTGGACATATTTAAAAAAGTAAATAAATTAATAGATTATTCAGATGGAGAAGAATGGAAATTAAATGCTTTCAATATGATAGAAAGAAATATTCACGAAGAAGTAGCAATTGATTATTTAATAAACCATTATAAAGATCCAAAAATAAAAGAAGTAATTGATAAAAGAGATGGAGTTACATATTCAGATGATAATTATGAATCAACTAAAAGTGAAATAGTATTTATTTTAAAAAAGAGATTTGATAAGCCACTTGATGAATTAAAAAAAGAATTAGAAGATTTAAGAATAAGTAATGAAAATTATATAGAAGCTTTAAAAAATAATCTATATTACAAATATGTAACTGCAGATTGTCACAGAACTATTATTGCAGCAAGTTATTATTCCATAGATGAAAAAGAAAGAATTAAAGAGTATTGTGATTATATGGAAAAAGAGAAAATAGAATCTCAATATGACTATAGAGCAATAAATGCTATACAATCTTCTACTTTATATTTTTATATAAAAAATCAAAGTGAAGATATGAATCCAAAACAACTTGAACATACAGTCTATGAATTAAATAGTGATAAGTCGACATTAAGATATGTAAAAAGAGATTTAGAAGAAGCAACAAAAGCCAAAAATATAACATATTATGCTTTTAAAAATAATTTAAAGCACGATCTAAGTTATACTAATGAAAATGTAGATCAAATGGGTTACTACAAAACATCAAAAACAGTTATGAACAATGGTCTTCATTTGGGAGTAGCAATACTATTAGTAATAATAATTACTAATGCTGGAATTATGTCTAGTGAACATGATAAAGGAACAATAAAACTTTTATTAACAAAACCTGTTAAAAGATATAAAATACTTCTTTCTAAACTTTTATATCTTATAATAGAAACATTTGTAATTTGGCTTATTGCATCTTTAATATTATTCTTTATTTCTGGATTTACTTGTGGATTTAAAGATTTATTTACATCTAAAATAATAAGTAGTGGAGATACTGCTAAAGAAGTTAATTATATACTTTGGTATATAAAAGAAATTATTTTAGGTATGATACCATTAACATTCTTTATAACTCTTTTATTTAGCTTATCAACAATAACACTTTCTACTTCAGCAACATCAGGAATAGCAGCTATAACAACATTTTTTGGAATGCTTATATGGCCACTTATTTCAGGTTCACGTGCTTATTTATTATCACCCTTAAACTATACACCACTTCCTTGGGTTAATTATAGAATGGTAACATCTAGTGGATTAAATTACCTACGATCTATTTCACTTACTCCATTAAATGACTCTTATGGATTAATAATATCTATAATTGGATCAGTTCTATTATTTTTATTAACAGTATATGTTTATAACAAAAAAGATATAAAGAATTAATTAACAGATTTGTGGATAAATGATATACTTTTTGTAGGAGGTACCTATGAAAAAAATATTGCTAGGAGTATCAGTTTTATCATTATTAACATTAACTGGTTGTGGAGGTAGCCATGGAAGCTACGATTTAAAATGTACAGGTGACCATGCAATGACTGCAGATATTTGTTTTACTGAAGATTATATTGCAACACATGATTCTTCTTCTGAACCAGAAAGAAATGTAAGCAAAATATATTTATGTGGTGATATATCATCAGGAAAAGGAGAATATTATTTCTATTTTGAAGATGATAAAATCTTTTTAGAACTTGAAGAAGAATATAATGAAGAATTCACAGATAAATATTATGAAGATATGGAAGATGCTCTAGAAGAGTTCGCATCACAAGGACAAAAATGTACTTTAGATAAAAAAGATGGTAAAGCCATTTTTAAATGTGAGAAATATGATACAACAAAAGATTTCAAAGATTATAATTCAAAAGATAAAATGAAAGAATTAATGGAAGATTTAAAATTTAAATGTGAATAAAAGCATAAAAGTATTTTTATGCTTTTTTTATAATATAGTTCACAAAATAAAGAATTTTTGATAGAATATTGGTGTTAGAAAGAGGGAAATAATATGAAAATAATGTCTATTAATGCTGGAAGTAGTTCTTTAAAATTCTCATTATTTGATATGAGTACAGAAGAAGTATTAATTTCTGGTGTTTTTGAACGTATTGGCATTGAAGGTGGATGCTACACATTAAAATATAAGGGAGAAAAGATTAAAGTTGAACATGAATTAGATAGTCATTCAACTGCTGTTAAAATTCTATTAGAGAAATTAATTGAATTAAATATAATTTCTAATTTAGAGGAAATTGAAGGAGTAGGACATAGAATAGTTCATGGAGGAGATAAATATACTGAATCAGTAATGGTAACAGATGAAGTAATTGATGACATAATTAAATTTAGTGATTATGCACCACTTCATAATCCTGCTCATGCTATTTGTATAAAAGCATTTAGAGAAGTATTACCAAAAACTCCAATGGTAGTTGTATTCGATACTGCTTATCATCAAACTATTGAAAAAGCAAGGTTCTTATATGCAGTACCATATGAATGGTATGAAAAATATCATATAAGAAAATATGGAGCACATGGTACAAGTCATAGATTTATTGCAGAAACTTTAAAAGAAAAATTAGGAAAAGAAGACTTAGATATCATTTCATGTCACCTTGGAAATGGTGGAAGTATAACTGCAATTAAAGATGAAAAATGTGTTGATACATCAATGGGATTTACTCCACATGCTGGAATAATCATGGGAACTAGAAGTGGAGATATAGATGTTTCTTTAGTACCTTACATCATGGAAAAAGAAGGAAAGAGTGCTAACGAAATAATGAACGACTTAAATAAAAAGTCTGGATTCTTAGGAATATCTGGAATCAGTAGTGACTCTCGTGATATTGAAGATGGAATTAAAGAAGGTAACGAAAGATGCATATTAACAGAAGAAATGTATGTTAACTCTATCGTTAAATATATAGCACAATATTATGTTTTATTAGGACACGTTGATGCAATTGCATTTACTGCAGGAATTGGTGAAAATAGTCCAGAAACACGTGCTAAAGTAATTGAAAAATTAGCATGTTTAGGAATTAAAATAGATCCTGAAGCTAATAATACAAGAGGAAAGTTTGCTAAGATTAGCACAGATGATTCAACTGTAGAAGTATACGTTGTACCTACAAACGAAGAGTTAATGATTGCAAGGGATACATTAAATATAATAAATAGATAGGAAATAATAATGTTAAAACAGATTTATGAGGAAATAAAAAAATACAATACAATTGTTATAGCAAGACATATAGGCGTTGACCCTGATGCTTTAGGTAGTCAGTTTGCACTAAAATCTGCAATTAATTTAAATTTTCCTGAAAAATATGTATATGCAGTAGGAACAAAAAGTTCAAGATATAGTTATTTTCCAAAATTAGATAAATATGAAAGAGTAGATAATAATGATGTTTTATTAATTGTTGTAGATACTCCAGATAAAAAAAGAGTAGATATAAATAATCTTTCAAGTTTTCCTAATGTATGCAAAATAGACCATCATCCATTTATTGATAAGTTTGGTGAATATGAATATATTGATACAAAAGCATCAAGCGCATCCGAATTAGTACTTAGATTCTTTACTGAAAACAAAATACCATTTAATAAAGAAGCAGCAGAGTACTTATATTATGGTATTGTCTCTGATACAAATAGATTTTTGTTTAATACTACTGCAGACACATTTAAAATTGTTCAAGCATTAGTAGAAGTTTATGATATTGATATAGAAAAGCTTTATAAGCATTTATATGCTAGACCATTTAGTGAAGTTCGCTTTCAAGGATATATTTCAGAAAATATGACTTTAACAGATAATGGATTTGCATACATTATTATTTCAAATAATAAATTACAGGAATACAATGTTGATTCATCTTCAGCAGGAAATATGGTTAACAACTACAATAACATAGATGAGGTAATTGTATGGGCAACTATTTCAGAAGATGTTAAGAATAATCAATATAAATTCAATATTAGATCTAGAGGTCCAACAATTAATTCTATTGCAGAAAAATACAATGGTGGAGGACATGCTTTAGCAAGTGGAGCTAGAGTAAAAACACTTGATGATGTCCAACAGTTAATAGAAGACTTAGATAATATTTGTAAAGAATATAAAGAGAAAGAAGATGGTACTTATGAAGATAGATAATGTTAATTTGTACGTAAGTGCAGTAAGAAGAAGCCAATACCCAGATGATAATCTTCCAGAATTTATCATGCTAGGAAGAAGTAATGTTGGTAAAAGTAGTTTTCTTAATACTTTAGTAAATAGAAAAAATATGGCAAGAATATCTTCTAAGCCAGGAAAAACTAATACAATTAATTTCTTTAATATTGAAAATAAATTTTATCTAGTAGATGTACCAGGATATGGATATGCTGATACTTCTAAAGAAGAAATAAGAAAATTTGGATTAATGGTAGAAGAATACCTTCAAAAAAGAAAAGAATTGAAAAGAGTATTCTTACTAGTAGATTTAAGGCACAAACCAACTAATGATGATAAAATCATGTATGATTTCTTAAAATATTATCAAATACCAGTAACAGTAGTCGCTACTAAGAGTGATAAAGTAGGAAGCAAAGAAAAAGAAAAAAATTTAAAATCAGTTAAAGATACACTTGATATAGTAGTTGGAGATAATATTGTTGAGTTCTCTAGTATTAATAAAGTTGGTAGAGATGAAATTTTAAGAATAATAGAACAAATAATAGGAGCATAATTAATTATGCTTTTTTTTGTAAATTTTACAAAAAAGAAAATAAAAAATATTGGAATTGTTTCTTCTAAATAGTATAATCAAGATAGAAAGTAGGAGATTATTATGAAAAAAAGTAAGAACGGTACACAAGAATCACTTATTACAGTAGTTATTATGGCTGCTTCTATTATTGCCTTTATAGGAGGATATGTATTATCTTCAGGACTTACAACAAAGACTTTTTATAAAATAAAATATGAGAAAGATGAAGAAATAGTATCAGCAGATACAAGCTTAACAGATAATTTAGCATTTGATGAAAACAATCTTTATGATAGAGATATAAATCTTCATTATAATGTAGAATTCCCTAAAGTAGTTGTAGATGACAGTAGTTATCTAACAATGAAATATGGAAATAATGCTTATGAAGTAATAATTGAAAAATATGTTAATAATGAATTAGTTAAAGATTATAAATTAGAATTTGATAAGCAAATTAATGATGTTTTAGGACATAAAGGAATTGATGTTACAAAAGATGTTATTTATTATTTATTATCAGATGGATCTGTTGAGTATACTTTAATAGATGATTTAATATCTAATGATTATTTAAGAACTAATGGAAGATTAAACGAAGCAAGCAATATAGTAAGATTTATAAAAGGAAATGCTTGCGATAGAAATACAAATGAATGTGATGAAGTAATATTTGCTCAAAATAAAGATGGTTTACTTTACAACATGGATGAAATGATTTAAAAGCACATATGTGCTTTTTTGTTTACGAAATATACATAATATGCTATAATATACACGAATTAAGGGGTGATATTATGAAATTACCAACAGTTGCCTTAGTAGGAAGACCAAATGTAGGAAAAAGTACCATTTTTAATAAACTAGTAGGAGAAAAAATATCAATAATTGAAGATACTCCTGGAGTAACAAGAGATAGAATTTATAGTGAAGCTTCATATAAAGATTATAAGTTCAATGTAATAGATACTGGTGGAATAGATGGATCACTAGAAAAATTTAATGATGTTATTAAAATGCAAGCAGAAATAGCTATTGATGAATCAGATGTAGTATTATTTGTTGTAGATGGAAAAGAAGGATTAACATCTAATGATTTCTTAGTAAGAGATATGTTACGAAATAGTGGAAAAAGAGTTATAGTAGTTATTAATAAAGTTGATAATAAAAAGACTGAAGAAAATATTTATGACTTCTATGAACTAGGCTTTGATACATATATTCCAGTAAGTGGAGAACATGGTATTGGTTTTTATGAATTAAAAGATGAAATAATAAAAACATTACATAAAAAAGAGTTTTATACAGAAGATAAAAGATTAAAGTTTAGTGTTATCGGACGTCCTAATGTAGGAAAAAGTAGTCTAATTAATGCCATGCTTAATGAAGAAAGAGTAATTGTAAGTGACGAAGCTGGAACTACTCGTGATGCTATAGATACTGTATTGAAATATAATGATGAAGAATTCGTTGTAATAGATACTGCAGGAATGAGAAAAAAAGGAAGAATATACGAGAATATTGAAAAATATAGTCTTCTAAGAAGTATGAAAGCAATTGATAGATCTGATATATGCTTATTAGTTATTAATGCTGAAGAGGGAATAATTGAACATGATAAACATATAGCAGGTTATGTACTTGAAAAAGGAAAAGGCTTGATATTAGTAGTAAACAAATGGGATAAAGTTGAAAATGCTGATATTAAAGAATTTACTAAAAAAGTAAGAAATGAATTTCAATTTCTTAGTTATGTTCCAATTGTATTTACAAGTGCACTTACTAAAAAAAGAATTCATACAATTATGCCTGAAGTATTAAAAGTAAGTGAAAATATTAAAAGAGAAATACCTACTAATGTTCTAAATGATGTAATAAATGATGCTTATATGCTAAATATACCGCCATCATATAAAGGAAAAAGACTAAAAATATATTTTACTAATCAATCTGGTACAAGACCACCTAAATTTACATTCCATGTTAATAACAAAGGTTTAGTACACTTTTCTTATGAAAGATATCTAGAAAATAAATTGAGAGAAAACTTTGAATTAGAAGGAACACCAATAATTCTTCAGTTCAAGAATAGGAGTGAGTAATAATGATATTTAATACCAAACCTGATTTCAATTATAATAATAAGAATGCCAAATATGAGAATTCAATAAATAATTTGGAAAAAGCAAGAACAATATTAGATAATAGATTTCAAAGAAAAGAAGTAGAAAATAAAAACTACATAAAAATAGAACATCAAATACAAGCAAGAATAGATCAATTTAAACAAAAAATTAATAAAGAATAATAATTATTTATTATTCTTTTTTATTGTAAATTAATTCATATAAATACCTTATATTATTTGACATATTATTAAAAAAAAGATAAAATTTCTTTAGGGATAGGATGGTGATAAAATGTCACTAACAGTAACTAATATTGAAGCTTTAAAAAATTCTAAAGCTAGAATAATAAGTGCAAAAAAATCCTACGAAGATACTCTAAGTGTTTTAAAGGATTCTATTAAATTTACGGAGTTTTCTTGGCAAGGAAAAAATGCAGATGATTTTAGAACAGAAGTAAACAAATTAATAACAGATGACTTAGAGAGTGTAATTAAAGAATTAGAAATAGAAATAAATTATTTAAATAAAGTAACTATAGTTCTTGAGAATGCAGAAGATCAAGTAAAACAAAGGCTTAATATTTGAGGTGATAATAATGAATAACCAAACAGTAAGTGTTAATCCTGAAGACTTAAAAGAAACAGCTAATACAATTAGAAAATGTATAATTGATCTTAAAGATGCTAAAAAATTAGCAGACAGTGCATGGGAAGATTGTTTAGGATCTATTTCTATGGGTGAACAATTTATAAATATATTAAATGATAATAAAATGAGTAATGACAAAACATTTGCAAATGCTATAAATAAGCTAGAAACACGTGCTAATTCATTAGAGTCTATATCAAATATATGGAAAGATAGTGAGACAGAGATAATGGCCTCAGTTAAATCATTTAATGATATGTTCAGTCTTATAAGTAAAAAGATTTCAGACATTAGTAATAATAGAATAAATAAAGAATAAAATAGATATTAGGAGAATAATATGAAAGAAAACAAAAAAGACTATATAATTTTAATAATAATACTATCAGTAACTTGTTTATCTGTTTTATTAGCAACAGTATTTAACAAAGGTAAAAACAATCTACAAACATCTATGGTAAATGAAAAACCAAGAGTAGAAATTACTAAAATTGTAAGTGTTGCAACAAATGGACTTGCAGAAGACTTAAAATCATATATAAAAGATAATTTAACAGTTGTTGTATATCCAAAAGTAACTGATAAATATTCAAGTGTTTCATATACATTAAATGTTAAAAACTTGGGTGATAATGATATTGAATTAAGAAGTATAAATATAACACCAAAAATTGGAGAACATTTATTATATACTATTTCTAATCTTCAAGCAGGAGATATTTTAGAAAAAGGTGACTCTAAAATATTTACAGTAGAGATAAGTTATAATAATGAATATGAATTAGATAGTGTTGAATATAATGAGGAACCTGTATATATAATACTAGATTTTCAAAGAAGGTAATAAATAATATGCGAATAGGACTATTTGACTCAGGAATAGGTGGACTGACAGTATTAAAATCATTTCTTAAATACCACCCAAACAACGAATATATTTATTATGGAGATACATTACATCTTCCATATGGAGAAAAAACAAAAGAAGAACTATATGAATATAGTAAAAATATAATAGAAAATCTATTAAATAAAAAAGTTGATATTATAATAATTGCTTGTGGTACTGTTAGTGCTAATTTATATGATAGGCTAAAAGAAGAAACAAGCGTTCCAATTTATAGTGTTATTAGTGAACTTCCAAAATACTTAGAAGAAAAAAAATATAAAAAAACACTTGTACTAGCTACAAATGCATCAATTAAATCTCATGTATTTAGTCAAAAAATAAAAAATGAAGTTATAGAGGTTGCATGTCCTAAATTAGTACCAATAATAGAATCAAAAAACTATAATGAATTAGATAATGACTTAGATGAGTATTTAAAGGAAACTGATGGAATAGATTCATTAGTACTAGGATGTACTCATTATCCAATAGTAAAAGATCAAATAAAAAAGAAAATAAAAAATAATGTTGATATTATTGATTTAGGAGAAATACTAGCAAAGAATATTAAAGTAACAGATTCATTCAATAGTGTTGAATTAATATTTAGTAAAGAAACAAGCGTTTTGAAAGAAAATATTGATGATATCTTAAACAAATAGAATACCTTAATAAATAAAGTAAATCAAGGTATTTTTTTATTATTTTTATACTAGTTTTATAACTATAAAAAAACTGTTTAAAAAATGTGTAAATTCGTTGAAAAATAAACAAAATCTATTGCTTTTGTAAATAAAATATGATAATTTGTATATGTAAGCATATGTTGCTTAAAAATTGGAGGTAATATATAATGAAAAAAGCAGAATTAGTAGAAGCAATTGCTAAGAAAACTGGTTTAACTAAGGCTGATGCAAATCGTGCTTTAGAAGCTACTTTTGAAGTAATTACTGCAGCACTTAAAAAGGGAGAAAGAGTTCCAGTTGCTGGATTTGGAACATTCAATGTTTCTAAGAGAAAAGCAAGAGAAGGACGTAACCCTCAAACTGGTGCAACAGTTAAAATTCCTGCAAGAAAAGCTGTTACATTCAAAGCTGGAACTGCATTAAAAGAAACAGTAAACTAGTTTATTAAGAGCCAATGGCTCTTTTTTGTTTGTATTATAATATATTATTTGATATAATAATACTAAATAAAGGAGTAGTGAGTATGGGATATTTTTGTACTAATTGTGGTAATAAAGTAAACAGCGGAAATTTTTGTCCTAACTGTGGGACACCTATGGGTGAAGAAAGAACACCAGTTCAAAATTATAATAATTATCAATATCCTACTAAAAGAAAGGTTCCAGGTAATGGACTTTCAATAGCAGGAATGGTATTAGGAATAATAGCAGTAACATATTTCTTAATTGAATTAATGGCATTAACTGATTTAGATAAGATGCTTATGGAAGCAAAACTAGAATATGGATATAATGATTTTCCAGTAGTTGCTTGGGCATTTGGATTTGTTTTATTATCTGCAGTTCCATCAATAGTTGGATTGCCATTGTCTTTCTCTGGAATGGCAAAACATAAATCAGGAAAGAATATTTCTGGTGTCATTTTAAATTCAATTGGTTTAGTTGGATCAATAATAGTATTTATTATTGTAATAAATCATGGATAATAAGTGTAAATAACAGGAAATCTTTCCTGTTTTATTTTGTCTCTATTTCAATAATAATAAAAATTTGATAAAATATATATGGTGATTTATATTGTTAAAACAAGCTTTAAAAATATTGAATAAAATAGAAGAACATGGTCATGTAGCATACATAGTTGGAGGATTCGTAAGAGATTATGTATTAGGAATAAATTCTACTGATGTAGATATTGCTACTTCTGCCACTCCAAAAGAAATAATGGAGATTTTTCAAGGATCAGTTTTACCTAGAGAAGAATATGGTTCAGTAACAATTTATATAAAAAATGATAGATTTGAAATAACTACATTTAGAAAAGAAATAAAATATATTAATAATAGAAAACCAATTGAGTTTGTATACATCGACAGTCTTTTAGATGACCTTGAAAGAAGAGACTTTACAATGAATACATTATGTATGAATAAAAATGGAACTATAATAGATTTATTAGGTGGAAAAAAAGACATTGAAAGAAAAATAATAACAACAGTAGGTAATAGTAATGATAAGTTCTCTCAGGATTCATTAAGAATATTAAGAGCAATAAGATTTGCTACAACACTAAATTTTACTCTAAGTGATGAAGTAAAAGATGCTATAATAAAGAACAAAGGATTATTGAAAAACTTATCATATAGTAGAAAAAAACAAGAATTAGATAAGATTTTTGCAAGTTCTAACTCAAAATATGGAGTAGATTTGTTATTAAGTCTAGGAGTAGATAAAGAATTAGAAATATATAATCTTGATAAAATAAATCTAAATAATGATATTATAGGTATTTGGGCATCTTTAGATATAAGTGAAAAATATGAACAAGAATTCCTACATAGTGAAAGAGAAATAATAAAAGAAATAAAAGAAATATTAAAAACAGGTATTACTAATTATACTTTATATAAATATGGATTATATGCTAATCAAATAGTGGCAAATATGTTTAATCTTGATAAATCTGATGTAGTAGGTATATATGAAAAATTACCTATTAAGACAAGAAAAGAAATTGATATATCATCAGAAGATTTAAAAAATGAATTAAATATAATACCTGGTCCAATATATAGAACAATCTACATTGACATTGAAAAGAAGATATTATTAAATATTATTAAAAATGAAAAAAGTGAAATAATAAATTATATTAAAAGCAATTATTGCTAGGGGGAATAATATGAAATATGAAAGACTAAATAATATTGTTAAAAGTGGCAATATAACAATACCACTATATATTTATAAGGAATTACCATCCCTTGAGATAGATATTGAAACTTTCATGTTTCTAATGTTTTTAACAAACAAGGGAAATGGATTACCATTTGATGTTAATAAACTAAGTGAAGAGTTCTATTGTGATATTAAAACAATAATGAAATATATAGCAACTCTTCAAGCAAAAAAACTAATTGAAATAAAAGTAATAGCAAATGAAAAAAATATTATGGAAGAATATATTTATTTAGATTTCTTCTATGAAAAAATAAGTATGCTTTTAGTTAGTGAGATTAATAAAGAAACAAAAGAAGAAAAAGAAAATGATGAAGATGTTTTTAAAATATTAGAACAAGAATTAGGAAAATCTTTATCACCAATAGAAATAGAAATAGTTAAAGTATGGAAAGAAAGAAACTATTCTGATGAATTAATAAAAGAAGCTATAAAAGAGTCTGTAATGAATGGGGTAGCAGGACTAAGATATACAGATAGAATTTTATATGAATGGGATAAAAAAGGAATTAGAACAAAAGAAGATGTAGAGAAAAATAAAAAACAGTTTAGAGAAAAAGAGCAACCAAAACCAAAAAAACTAGATATACTTGAATATGAATGGTTAGATGACGATGAAAAATAAAATAATATGTGAATATCTTGATGAATTATACAAAAATCCAAAATGTGAGTTGAATTACAATAAAGACTATGAACTATTAATTGCTGTAGTTCTAAGCGCTCAAACAACGGATAAAAGAGTAAATGAAGTTACAAAAGTTTTATTTAATAAATATAACAATTTAGAGAAATTAAAAGAAGCAGATCTTGATGATATAAAAGAAATAATTAAACCAATTGGTACATTTAATAAAAAAGCTGTATTTGTAAAAGAAATTGCTAGCTTTCTATTAGATAATTGTAATGGAGTAGTACCAAATGATGAAGAAATCTTAACTAAGATTCCTGGAGTAGGTAGAAAGTCGAGTAATGTTGTAAGAAGTAACTTATTTGATTATCCTGCTATAGCTGTTGATACTCATGTTTCAAGAGTAAGTAAAAGACTGAATTTAGCAAAAGAAAATGATGATGTGTTAACAATTGAAAAGAAGTTAATGAAACAGTTTCCAAAAGAAATATGGTCTAAACTACATCATCAGTTAGTATTATTTGGAAGATATAAATGTACAGCTATTAATCCAAATTGTATAGATTGCAAATTAAAAGATATATGTAAATATTACAAAAAAAAGAAGCACTAAATTTGTGCTTCTTTTATTCTTCTACATGTATTTTTCTTGATATTGTTTTTGTATGTCCTTCGTATGTAACAGTATATGTTATTGTAAATTCATCTTCTTCGTTGGTTGTTATGTTAGCAATTGTTTCTCCATTTTTATTTGTCTTTGTTATACTAACCGCAGGTGTTACTTCTACGCCATTTCTAGTTAGTTTAATATCATTTTCACTCGGATTTGCATCAGATGGAGCTAAAGCATCACCTATATGATAAGTTTTACTAGAAGATACTTTTAATGAGATATCTAGTATAACTGGTTCTTGATAAGATATTTGAACATTTACACCAAGGCTATCACAAGTTGATGAATCTCTATAACCAGCAGATATTCTATAAGTTCCATTTGGATCTCCACCATTTACAACTTTGTATACTGTATCAGTTGTAAATCCAATGAAACTTCCATTTTTAAATATTTTATATCCTATTTCTCCATAAGATTTAGTCATATCATCATTTGGAGAGGAAATACCATTCCATGACAATGTAACAGTCTTAGAAGCAGGATCATAATTACCAGAATATCCTGTCACGTCGGAGAGTCTTTGGTACGCAGCCGATACTTCCGTAGGCTCAGTACCTTTTTTGAACCATTCAGTAACAATCTTATTTGATGGTGTATATTCACTTGGAAGTTTTGGTTCTCTATCAACGTCTGAAGTTATTTCAACTTTTGATTTAACAACAGTATTTGGAACCGCAAAATCTTGTCCATTCTTTTTGAATACAACCTTACCCACTGAAGTAAATAATCTCTTTCTATTACTTAATGCAGAATTTGGATTTGACCAGTATTTTGTACTGATTGGATCATATCCATACCAAACTGAAATAACTGATTCTGGATCATATCCAATAATCCATGCATCGTTTAATGCGTCACTACCTAAACCATATTGATATCTTATTTGTGCTGTATAGTTAGTTGTTCCTGTTTTAGCAGCAACATTAATTCCACTCATTTTAGCAGCATTACTTAATCCACTTTGTACAGCTGTTTTTAAACAATCTGTAATCATGAATGCTGTAGCACTACTCATAACTTGTTTTTTAGTATCTTCTGGAATAACAACTTCTCCAGTATCTCTGAATACAATTTTATTAATTACATGAGGCTCTATAAAATATCCACCATTGGCAAATGCTGCATAAGCACCAGCCATTTCCCATGGGTTAGAACCATTAAATGATCCAACTGAATAAGCTTCATGAAGCCATCCAGATTGCTCTGACTCAGCCTCTAATGAAATACCTAATGATTTAGCAAAATTGAAAATAGTTCTATTATCAACTTGCTGGAATGCTTTTAAAGCTGGAACGTTTCTTGATTGTGCAAGAGCAGTTCTAAGAGTAATTATACCCATATGACCACGGTCGGAGTTTCTTATTTCCTGACCACTACTATAATAATATCTAGAATCATCAAATAACTTAGCAGTAGACCAGTTTTCAAATTCTATACCAGGTGCATAATCAAATACTGGCTTAGCAGTAGATCCAATCTGACGTACTGTATCTTTAGCATAGTTTGTTGGTCTATTAACTCCATCTTGGTTACGTCCAGCACCAATTGCAGTAACTTTACCAGTAGCAGCTTCAAGTACTACTATTCCTGCTTGAACTTCTGGATTATCCCAATCATATGTAGCACCACTCATAATATCATCAATTGTTTGTTGGAATTCTGGATTCATATTTGTATATATCAACATTGAAGTAGTATGAGGATTAGCTCCATATTTATCTATAGCTTCATCTACAACAGTATTTAGATATGACCAATATTTTTGATTTTCTCTTTGGGTATCTAATAAACTTTTAACAGGTATTGCATTAGCAATATCTCTTTCTTCTTTAGTAATATAACCATGATCTTGCATTAATCTTAATACTGTAGCACGACGTCCTTCAGCAGCTTCAGGATTTTTAAATGGATCATAAGCTCCAGGAGCCTGGAACATTCCAATTAAAAGAGAAGATTCAGCTAAATTAAGTTCAGATGCATGTTTATTAAAATATGTAAGTGCAGCCTGTTCAACTCCATATGCATTATTACCTAAGAAGTGGTTATTTAAATAGAACTCAATTATTTCTTGTTTAGAATAATTACTTTCTATTTTAAATACAGCCATATATATATCAGTAAATTTACGAACTATTCCTTCAAATCCTTTAGTTTTAGTTGCATTTTCAGCATTATAACTATTCTTTGCAACCTGCATTGTTAGAGTAGAAGCTCCACCAGCATCACTATTACCAACAGCTTGCTTAATTGATGCAACTAAAAATCTTGGAGCATCAAATCCATTATGTTGGAAGAATCTCGCATCCTCAGTAGCAACAAGTGCATCAACTAATTCTTCATTAAGTTGATCATATTTTATAATTTCACGCTTTTGTGTACCAAGCTCTGCAATTTCATTTCCATACATATCGAATATTTTTGTTGTTTGTGTCATTGTTAAAGCATCTTCGTTAAATTCAGGTGCATGTTCTACAACATAATTTAAAAACCATGCAACTCCACAAACACCAGCAATTGCAACAAGTAATACTAGAATTGCTAAAGAATTGAAAACTATCTTTACCCATTTTTTTCTTTTCTTCTTTTCCAAAATACTAGAAATCCAAAGAATTAATAATATTCCAAATACAAGAATAGCTGTAAAAGCAAAATTCATAAATATCAATCCTAGAATTATTAAAAGAGCAACAAAGATAGCTAATACTTTTACATTTGTTTTAATATGAATTTTCTTATTAACAATTTTCTTTTTCTTATTTGCCATTTTTACCTCCTATAATATAATTTATCACTTTTAAATAGTTTAATCTGGGAGAATATGATATTTCTAATTCATAACCTTTATCTTCAAAATATTCAATAGGAATAGATTTTCTATCATTATTATCTAAAAAATCTAAATAATCTTTTCCCATAAGAATGTAATCCTTATTTAATTTTGAAAATCTTACAACTAAGAAACAAATTCCTCCATTATTTACTATATGCTTTATATGTTCAGTTTGATGTTTATGTATATTAGATAAAGGAAAAGAAGTCTTACTATTTGTTTCTTTAGCCTCAAAATCAATATACATTCCATTATATAAACCATTATAATCAGTAGTAGATGGTTCTTTAAAATAGGCTTCTCTAATTATCATCCCATTTTTATAATCTACTTTAGTAACTTGAATAGGAGTAGGTTTCTTATAAATAAATGCAATATTATTATCAATATAATATTGATTGGTAATATTGAGATCATCTTCAAGATCCATACCTCTATTATCATATTTTATGACATTACAAGTGTTATTATTTTTAATGCCCTTAGGATAGTTCATAAAATCACCTAAACATTCACATATACTTAATCATTATATAATATATTTTATTATTTTTCTATATTTTTAATGATTTTTACTAAATGATTTAGTATTTTTTCAGCATTCTTAAATTAATTGTTATATTTGACAAAAAAGGTATTTTATAAGATAATATTAAAGTAAGGGATTGGTGATATTATATGTATCAAGAACAATTTAATTTATCTTCAAAAGATATTTTAGAAAAAGAATTTAAAATTGACACAAGAGGGTATCGTTTAAAAGAAGTAGACCAGTATCTTGATCTTATTATTAGCGATTATGATCAATTCTTTAAAATTCTAAAGGAAAAAGATAAAGAAAAAGAAGAATTGCTTGATGAGATAATGTCTTTAAAACAAGAAAATAGAAATTTAAAGACTAGTTTAGAGATTGCAAAAACTAATGAAGAAGATGATGCTAATACAAAAGCAGTATCAAATGTAGATATTATGAGAAGATTATCTCAACTTGAAAAAATAGTATATGGAAAAGATGAATAATACTTTAGGTAAACGCTGCATTTTATAATGTAGAGGAAAGTCCATGCTTGCAGAATCTGTGATGGTTCTAGTGTTCGCGCTAGAGGAAAAAATAACTCTAGGTAGTTTAATAAACTAACGGCGATGAATTAACCTAAGTCTTATGATATGGTTATAGTAGTCATAAAGTGTCAAAGTGACGAACAAGTTGGAAACGACAGAAGTGGAACGTGATAAACCCCACGAGCAAGAAACTCAAATTTTGGTAGAGGAGCTTTAACTTAGAAATAAGAACTAAGTTAGGGAC
>JAEEGL011729331.1_pt1 | contig 75607 bp, 69 predicted proteins | sample 9134231 | NCBI WGS metagenome assembly JAEEGL01 (sample SAMN16246548, study PRJNA631951) | gut metagenome | biome: gut microbiome; feature: rumen; material: fiber-attached | host: Bos | place: Iran: Karaj | collected 2018-10 | reverse complement strand
AGGATATCATTCGGTAGAGTGCTGGGGTGGTGCCACATTTGATGCATCTCTTCGTTTCCTTAAGGAAGATACCTGGGAAAGACTTCGTAAGTTAAGAGAGGGCTTCAAGAATACAAAACTTCAGATGCTTTTCAGAGGACAGAACATTTTGGGTTACCGTCCTTACGCTGATGATGTGGTTTACGCTTTCGTTGAGAAATCAATCGCAAACGGTATCGATATCATCAGAATTTTCGACTGCTTGAACGACCTTCGTAACCTTCAGGCAGCCGTAGATGCCACAAATAAGATTAAAGCTCAGGAAGGAAGAGGACATGCTCAGATAGCTCTTTCTTACACACTCGGTGATGCATACACACTTGAGTATTGGGCAAAAGTTGCAAAAGAAATCGAAGAGATGGGTGCCGATTCAATCTGTATCAAGGATATGGCTGGACTTCTCCTTCCTTATCAGGCTACGGAACTTATCAAGGCCATGAAGAGCCAGACAAAGCTTCCCATCCAGCTTCATACACACTATACTTCAGGTGTTGCTTCAATGACTTACCTTAAAGCAGTTGAAGCAGGCGTTGACGTTATCGACTGCGCTATTTCGCCTTTCGCACTCGGTACATCACAGCCCGCAACCGAAGTTATGGTAGAAACATTCAAGGGTACGGAATACGATACCGGATTCGATCAGGATCTTCTTGCCGAAATCGCAGATTACTTCCGTCCTTACAGAGAAGAGTGCCTTGCAAACGGCCTTATGAGCACAAAGTCCCTCGGCGTAAATATCAAGACTCTTCTTTACCAGGTTCCCGGCGGAATGCTTTCCAACATGATTTCTCAGTTGAAAGAGCAGAATGCGGAAGACAAGTACGAAGAAGTGCTTAAGGAAATCCCCAGAGTTCGTAAAGATCTCGGTGAGCCTCCTCTTGTTACTCCTTCTTCACAGATTGTCGGAACTCAGGCTGTATTCAATGTACTTATGGGTGAAAGATACAAAGTCGCAACAGACCAGACCAAGGATCTTCTCCGCGGTAAATACGGTCAGACAATCAAGCCCATGAACCAGGAAGTAATCGACAAGGTTATTCCCGGCGAAAAGAGATATACGGAGCGTTCGGCTGATGCTGCAGGCTTAACCGATGAAATGGATAAGCTCGAAGCGGAAATGAAAGAATGGAAACAGCAGGATGAGGACGTACTTTCCTACGCATTGTTCCCTCAGGTTGCGGTTGACTTCTTCAAATACAGAAAAGCACAGCAGGAAAAGGTTGACCTTACGGCTGCCGATTCCAAAAACGGTGCATACCCTGTATAATTTACCTTTATATAACGATAAATACCCGATACGTTGTTATCGGGTATTTTTTATTTAAGATTTATATGCATAAGGGGATTTTTCTTTACTTTTAGGGTCGTTTTTTGTAAAATTTTTATGTATGTAAAGGCGTAAAAATGAAGACGATAGTAATTGGTGCGGGACCCGCCGGAATCATGGCCGCAGTCAGTGCGGCATTAAGCGGTGACGAGACGGTTCTGCTTGAAAAAAACGAAAAAATCGGAAAGAAACTCTTCATAACGGGCAAAGGCAGATGCAATGTCACAAATGCCTGCACAAGGGATGAGTTTTTTGAAAATATTGTAAGCAATTCCAAATTTTTATACAGTGCTTTTTCAAATTTTAACAATGAGGATTTGATTAAATTCATCGAAGACAACGGTACGATGCTTAAAACCGAGCGAGGCAACAGGGTTTTCCCGGTAAGCGATCATTCGTCCGACATTATAAAAGCATTAAATAACGCACTTAAAAATTCCGGAGTCAAAGTAAGATTAAATACTTCCGTTAAAGATATTTTAATCGAAAACAATATATTTGAATCCAACGGTGAAGAAGACGATAATTCTAAAAAAAGCGGATATTTCAAAAAAGTATCGGGAGTTATGACCGATTCGAAGGAAAAGATATTCGCCGATAAAGTAATAATCGCAACCGGCGGAATAAGTTACAAATCCACGGGCTCGACCGGAGACGGCTTAAGATGGGCGGGAGAATCGGGACACAGAATTTCTTCGTTAAAACCCGCACTGGTGCCGCTTGAAACCAAAGAAAAATGGCCTTCGGAATTGACGGGTCTTTCTCTTAAAAACGTTACGCTTTCTTTGCTTATAAAAGATAAAGTCAAATATAAAGAGATGGGTGAAATGCTTTTTACGCATTTCGGAATAAGCGGTCCGCTTGTTTTGACCGCAAGCTCCGTTTTGGCATCGAGTGACGAGAGGGATGTTAAAGTTTTGATCGATCTTAAACCCGCATTATCGGACGATGAATTCGATTCAAGACTTATCCGCGAATTAAAAGAGGGCAATAAAAAAGAATTAAAAAATATTCTCGGAAACATTTATCCGGTTAAACTGGGATTCAAAATCTGCGAACTCGCGAATGTCGATATATACGGGAAATGCAATGAGATTACAAAAGAAGAGAGAAAAAGAATTCTCTATATGACCAAAAGGCTTCCGCTTTCAATCAAAGGAACAAGGGATTATGACGAAGCCATCATAACCCACGGCGGAGTAAGCGTTAAGGATATCAATCCGAAAACAATGGAAAGCAAGGTGGTTTCCGGACTTTTCTTTGCCGGAGAAGTAATGGATGTCGATGCCTTCACGGGAGGATTTAATCTTCAGATAGCGTTCAGCAGCGGATATTTGGCCGGAACGCATGAGTATTAAATTGATTCTAAACAGCTTTTATTTAATCGAAAATACAGGTATTAAAAAGGTTATTTTTCAGGAGGAATGAAAATGGGATTTAATGTTGCAATCGACGGACCTGCGGGAGCGGGCAAATCAACAATAGCCAAGCTTTTTGCCAAAGAAAAAGGTTATATATATGTGGACACCGGCGCAATGTATCGTGCAATAGCGCTTTACCTTATAAGAAAAGGAGTTGGATTAAACGATAACGAAGGATTCGAAAAATATTGCGGCGAAGCCAATGTGTCCATCGAATACGAAAACGGTACGCAGATTGTTCTTTTAAACGGTGAAAACGTAAACGGCCTTATAAGAACGCAGGAAGTCGGAAACATGGCCAGCGCAAGTTCCACAAACAAAAAAGTGAGAGCACAGCTTCTCGAACTTCAAAGAAAACTTGCGAGAGAAAACGATGTGGTTATGGACGGAAGGGATATAGGAACGAATATCCTTCCCAATGCGGAATGTAAGATTTATCTTACCGCATCAAGCAGGGTCAGAGCCGAGAGAAGATATCTCGAATTAAAGGAAAAAGGTGAAGACTGCGATCTTGATACCATCGAAAAAGAAATCATCGAGAGAGACGAGCGCGACATGAACCGCGAAATCGCACCTCTCAAACAAGCTGAAGATGCGGTATATCTTGATACTTCGGACATGACAATCGAAGAAGTGAAAGACAAAATCATAGAAATAATCAACAATTGTCGTTAACAAAAAGAGGGAAAGATGGAAGTTGTACTTGCTGAATCGGCAGGCTTTTGTTTCGGAGTAAAAAGAGCGGTCGAAACGGTTTACGAACAAATCGAAAAAGGCGGAATCATTTACACATTCGGTCCGATAATTCACAACAAAGAAGTGGTAAATGATTTTCAAAAAAAGGGTGTCAGGGAAATCAATTCGCTCGAAGAACTTGATTCGCTTCCCAAAGGTCTTGTGATAATAAGATCTCACGGCGTTGCAAAAAGCATTTACGACGGGATAGAAAGCAGGGGTTTTTCGATAATCGATACCACCTGTCCTTTTGTAAAACGTATCCACAATACGGTAAAAGCGGAGTCCGAAGCGGGCAAAACAATCGTGATAATCGGTAACGAAGGACACCCCGAAGTAGAGGGTATAAAAGGGTGGTGCAAAAACGCCGCTTTTACGGTAGGAAACATGGAAGAAGCACAAGCGCTCAAAGGCGTATTAAAAGGCGATATTTGCGTTGTTTCGCAGACCACTTTCAACATCAATAAATTTAAAGAATTAGTTGAATATTTAAAAAATATTTGTTATGATGATAATGTTAGTGTTGTGAATACTATTTGCAATGCTACGAGCGAACGTCAAAATGAGGCCGCGCAACTGGCCCGCAAAGCTGACGTTATGATTGTTATAGGGGATTCGCAAAGCTCCAATTCCCGCAAGCTTTACGAGATTAGCAAAATGCATTGTGAAAGAACCTATTTCATTCAGACACTTAAGGAGTTGCATTTGGATTTACCGGCTAATGCTAACCTGGTGGGAATTACAGCTGGGGCATCAACCCCAAAAAACATTATTGAGGAGGTTCAAAATTATGTCAGAACTTACTTTTGAACAAATGCTTGATGAATCATTTAAAACAATTCGAACAGGAGAGATAGTTAGCGGTGAAGTTATCGATGTTAAACCGGATTACATTATTTTAAATATCGGCTACAAATCCGACGGCATCCTTTCCAAAGCTGAGTACACAAATGATTTAAGCATTGATCTGACAGAAAAAGTAAAAATCGGAGATACCATTGACGTTAAAGTATTAAAGGTTAACGACGGAGAAGGTCAGGTATCGCTCACACACAAGAGAATTGTAGCAGACAAAGGTTCCAAATACCTTGAAGATGCGTTCAACAACAAGACCGTTATTAAGGGCGTTGTTTCTCAGATACCCAACAACAAGGGTGTTATCGTTGTTATCGACGATGTAAGAGTATTCATTCCCGCAGGTCTTCTTTCGGACGTTTACGAAAAAGATTTATCCAAATTCATGGATAAGGAAATTGAATTCTACATGCAGGAGTACGATCCCAAGCAGAGAAGATATATCGGTAACCGTAAAGAGCTTATCGTTTCCGAAAAAGCCAAAGCGGTTGAAGAAGTACTTTCCAAGATTAAAGTCGGCGATACCGTAGAAGGTACGGTTAAGAATGTAACGGATTTCGGTGCATTCATCGATCTCGGCGGAATCGACGGATTGCTTCACATCAAAGAAATGAGCTGGGGCAGAATCGAAAGCGCCAAGAAGCTTTACAAAGCCGGCGATAAGGTAAATGTACTTATCAAAGAAATCAACGGAACAAGAATTTCTCTTTCAACCAAATTTGAAGACGAGAATCCCTGGAAGGATTTGGCAGCAAGATTCCCCGTAGGCAGCGTTGTTACAGGCAAAGTTGCAAGAATGACCGATTTCGGTGCTTTTGTACAGCTTGAAGGCGGAGTTGACGCACTTCTTCACGTTTCTCAGATTTCCAAGAATCACATTGAGAAGCCTTCGGATGTTCTGAAGATCGGCGATGAAGTAACTGCCGAAGTTACGGAAGTCAATGAAGAAAACAACAGAATCAGCCTTTCCGTAAGAGCATTGTTACAGCCTAAGAAAGAAGACAAGGAAGAAGCTGACGATAACAGCGAATACGCTTCGGTGGATGTTGAAGCACTTGTTGCCGCAGAAGCTGAAGAAGAAAAAACCGAAGCTGCAGAAGAATAAGAAATTCAAATATAATAAATCTCAAGGGAAGGCACATTTTAAGTGCCTTCTCTTTTTAAATGTAGTATAATGTATAAGGGTAAACAATAAAGGGTTTTGGGGATTACTGAAATATGACTTACGATTACGAATACTTTAAAAAAGAGGTATATATCCTTACAAAAATCGATTTAAATTCATATAAAGAAAAACAGATGAAAAGGCGTATCGACACGCTTATTTTAAGACATCATCTGACCGGTTACGATGCGTTCGTAAATCTTTTGAAAACCGATGTCGACGTTCTCGAAGAATTTGTCAATTATCTTACAATCAATGTATCGGAATTTTACAGGAATCCGGATCAGTGGAAGATTTTCGAGGAAAAGATAATACCCGTATTAAAACAGAATTTTTCGGGAAACATCAATATCTGGAGTGCTGCCTGTTCAACGGGTGACGAGCCTTATACGCTTTCGATGATTTTAAAAAAATATTACAACAACCGTGAATTTTCGATATATGCGACGGATATCGACAAACAGGTTTTGAATCAGGCGCAAAGCGGAATATATACCAAGAAAGCCTTAAGCGGACTTCCGAAAGAATATATCGACAAATATTTTACGAATGTTTCCGAACAGACTTATAAGGTCGATCCTTCACTTAAGACTCCGGTTAAATTTGAAAAACACAATCTTTTAAGAGATCCTTATCCTAAGAATGTCAGTCTGATTGTATGCAGAAACGTGCTTATATATTTTACGGAAGAAGCGAAAGAAGAGATTTTCAACAAATTTTACGAAGCTCTTGCTCCTGGAGGAATTCTCTTCCTCGGTGCCACCGAGCAGATGATGTATTACAAACAGATAGGGTATGAAAGACTGGCTTCGTTTTTCTTTCAAAAGCCGAAAAGATAAATTATATATAAGAAAATAAATGACGGACTCCTTATCGGGGTCCGTCATTTTTGAAAAGAAAGGATTTGAAAGAACAAATGATATCACATATCATTAAAATTACAAATTAATCATATTCTGCAAAACATGTTCAGCGTATTTGTTGAAGCTTTCTCTTGATGTTTTGAATTCGGGAGTAAGCTCAAAGAAGAGCATGCTGTCTCTGTAATCCCTTTTGTAGAACGGCTCGAAGAGCGCGCCCCATTCGGGAAGATATGTCGAAGCCTTTCTTGTATAGCAAGTAACGGCACTTGCGGGCTCTTTGTGATCTTTTTCGATAAACTGTGCCACCGATTTGTGTACGGCCATGTCTTCATGAATGAGATAGTAATAATCCCTATAATTCGAATAGAAATATTTCATTTCTTCTTCGTAAAGAGGCACTTTCAATATTCCGTCGATTCCGTCGCATGTGAAATAACAGCCGTTTGCGGTGTAGGAGAGCGGAACGGGAATTGAATTTCTGAATCTGAGCGTAAGTATGAGTTCCTGACGCTTTTTGTTTTCGTAATCGTTGTAATAATTTGCTTTAACTTTCATTACGCGAAGAGATCTGTTGAAGATATCGGGTATCGAAAGAAGGGAAACCATATGGAGCATTCCGATAACATCTTCCTTGTTGTGAAGAAGAATGGCTTCCATGATTTCTTCATTCTTGTTGCAAACGAATTCGTGATAATAATTGATGAGTTCGCCGCCGTCGAGTCTGTCTCTTCGAATCATTCCGAGGAATGTCTGCAATGTTTTCTGCTTGCAGTCCTCGAGTTTCATGAAGCTTCTGTAGGGTTTGATTCTCTTGTAAATATCGAGTCCGTCGAAGTTTGCAAAATCAAAATTGTATTCGTACTGCTGACATTTCTGCTCCAAAAAAGGAATGTCAAACTGATTTCCGTTGAAATGAATGAGGAAAGAATAGTTGACACTGAACTCCAAAAATGCTTTAAGTACGGCATTTTCTTCTTCGTAATTTTCAGCGAGCCACTGTATTAACTGCCATTCTTCATTCTCGTAATACGCACATCCGATCATGTAAAGATTCGAACTTCTTGCGGAAAAACCGGTAGTTTCTATGTCAAGAAAAAGAATGTCTTTTAACGGTGCCAATGTTTCCAAAGGATAATTTATTTCATTTATAGCTGTCGAACACTGGATAGTTTTCATTAGATTTCCTTCCAAACTACTATTTTTACATACACTATTATCTTACTACATTTTAAAAAAATTATATAGTATTTTTTAAAAATAAGTAGTAATATATTAAAGGCTATTTTTAAAAAAGAAAGGGAGGCAAGGCTTTGTTTACATTTCACGGTGGTATTCACCCCTATGACGGAAAAGACATCTCAAAGGATAAGCCGATCGTTGATTACAAACCGAATGGTCTTATGGTATATCCTTTGTCTCAGCATATAGGCGCACCCGCTGAGCCTGTTGTTGAAGTTGGGGAACATGTATTGGTTGGACAACTTATTGCCAAGGAAACGGGGTTTGTTTCATCTCCGATTTATTCGTCTGTTTCGGGTACCGTTAAAGCGATTGAACCTAAAAGAATAATAACCGGTGACCACGTTAAGGCCATAGTTATTGAGAATGACGGACTTTATGAAGAGGTAGAGTTTACTCCTCACCCCGATTATACCGAACTTTCAAGAGAAGAAATCGTTTCTCTCATTCAGAAAGCCGGCGTTGTAGGCATGGGCGGTGCGGGATTCCCTACACATGTCAAGGTATCTCCCAAAGAACCGGACAAGATTGAATACATCATCGCAAACTGTGCAGAGTGCGAACCTTATCTTACAAGTGACTACAGAATCATGTTGGAGACACCCGAGAAACTTGTAGAAGGTCTTCGCATAGAACTTTCCTTATTTAATAATGCAAGAGGTATTCTTGCGGTTGAAGACAACAAACCCGATTGTGTTAAAATTCTTAAGGAACTTACCAAGAACGATGAAAAGATTACGGTAATTCCCCTTAAGACCAAATATCCTCAGGGTTCTGAGCGTCATCTTATTTTCGCCACTACCAAAAGAGCAATCAATTCTTCGATGCTTCCCGCAGATGCAGGATGTATCGTAAACAATGTTGATACGATTTGCTCGATCTATCAGGCGGTTGTGGAAGGCAAGCCTTTACTTGAGAGAATAGTAACGGTTACCGGCGACTGCATCAAGAATCCCATGAATTTCAGAGTACCCATCGGTACGAATTATCATGAACTTATCGATGAAGCAGGCGGTTTTATCAAAGAGCCCGAAAAGATTGTTTCGGGAGGTCCCATGATGGGCTTTGCAATCTTTGATTTGGATGTTCCCGCAACCAAGACTTCATCTGCTCTTTTATGCCTTTCCAAGGATCTTATTCCTTCGACTGCCGAAACCGCATGTATCAATTGCGGCAGATGTGTCGAAGTATGTCCCGGAAGAGTAATACCTTCAAAACTTGCAGATTTTGCTCAAAACGGCAACAGGGAAATGTTTGAAAAATATAATGGTATGGAATGCTGCGAATGCGGTTGCTGCAGTTATATCTGCCCTGCAAAGCGCTACCTTACCCAGTCCATAAAATCCATGAGAAGAATGATTCTCGCAGACAGAAAGAAAGGGGGTAAATAGAAATGGATAAGAAATTAAAAGTTTCCTCAAACCCTCATGTCAGGGACGGTATGTCCACAAGGGGAATCATGCTTGCGGTAGTAATCGCACTCATGCCCGCAACGGTATTCGGTATTGTTAATTTCGGATACCATGCGCTTTTGGTTATCCTTGTTTCGATTGCAACATCGGTTCTTGCGGAATTCGTAATGTGCAAAATATTAAAGAAACCCGTCAGCGTGGGAGATTGCTCCGCTATTGTAACGGGACTTTTGCTTGCGCTTAATTTACCTGCAAGATTTCCTCTTTGGATGACTGCAATCGGTGCTCTTTTTGCAATAGTAGTCGTTAAAATGCTCTTTGGCGGATTGGGACAAAACTTTATGAACCCCGCGCTCGGAGCAAGATGTTTTCTTGTTATTTCATTTGCGAGATACATGACTAATTTCGACTGCGACGCATTTACGGGCCCCACACCGCTTGCGGTAGTAAAAGCAGGCGGCGAAGTTGATGTTTTCAATATGGTCATAGGCCGCACTTCGGGTACAATCGGCGAAACAAGCATGATTGCCATAGTTCTCGGAGCCTGCTTCCTTATTGCACTTGGAATCATAGATCTTAAGATTCCGGGATCGTATATTTTATCCTTTGTAATCTTTATTCTTATCTTCTCCAAGAGAGGATTTGATTTGAATTACATCTGCGCCCAGCTTGCCGGCGGCGGACTTATGCTCGGTGCTTTCTTTATGGCTACGGATTATGTAACAAGACCGATTACCAAGAAAGGCCAGTATGTGTTCGGCGTGCTTCTTGGTATTCTTACGGGCGTGTTCCGTATATTCGGACCTTCGGCGGAGGGAGTTTCGTTTGCGATTATTCTCGGAAACCTTCTTGTTCCGCTTATTGAGAAGATTACTCTTCCTAAAGCTTTCGGTAAAGGAGGAGAGAACTCATTATGATTATTTCCAAAGAAGAATTGATTAAAATACTTAAAGATACACTTGTGATTTTCTGTATTACGCTTGCAGCCGGTTTGGGACTCGGCTTTGTTTACGAGCTCACCAAAAATCCGATTGCAAAGCAGGAAGCACAGGCTCAGGCCGATGCCTGCAACGAAGTTTTCAAAGAAGTCGGAAACAGCGGCGAACTTGAAACCGTTGAAACACTTACTTTCAACCCCATCGAAGTTAATGATGCAATCAGCCGCAAACTCAAAAACGAAGGATATGAAGTAGCTTACGTAGACAGCGTTTACGAAGCAAAGAAATCCGACGGTACTTTGTACGGTTACGTTATCGGTGTTACTTCGACATCGGGTTACGGCGGAAACATTACGTTTTACATGGGTATTACCACGGAAAACATGCTCAAGGGAATTTCGATTCTCTCCATTTCGGAGACTCCCGGACTTGGCATGAATGCCGAAAACGTTCTTGTTCCTCAGTTTAGAAACAAAAAACTCGAAGAATTCAAGGTTGTCAAAACAGGCGCTGTTTCTTCGGATGAAATCGACGCAATCACTTCCGCAACGATTACTTCGAATGCGGTTACAAACGGTGTAAACACCGGCGTCAGATATTTCAATATTTTAAGCGAAGGAGGGATGGAATAATGAAAAGTTGTATGGAACGTCTTTATAACGGCCTCATTAAAGAAAACCCCACTTTCGTGCTTATGCTCGGTATGTGTCCCACACTTGCCGTTACCACATCGGCGATTAACGGTTTGGGAATGGGTCTTTCGACCATGGTCGTTCTCGCACTCAGTAATATGATCATATCGGCTCTTCGTAAGATTATTCCCGATAAAGTTCGTATTCCCGCGTATATCGTAATTATTGCGACTTTCGTTACGATAGTCGAACTTTTAATGCATGCTTTTGTTCCGGGCCTTTATTCGGCTCTCGGAATTTACATTTCGCTTATAGTTGTTAACTGTATTATTTTAGGTCGTGCCGAAAGTTACGCTTCAAAGAATCCCGTGCTTCCTTCACTTTTTGACGGAATCGGTATGGGTCTCGGTTTTACAATGGCGCTTACTATTATCGGCCTCGTAAGAGAATTCCTCGGTGCGGGTACGCTTTTTGGATTTGCAATCGACGATATGACAGGCAATCCTCTTTCGGTTGTCTTTGTCGATGCTTTAAACAAAGCAATATCACCTTCGTCGACCGGATTTAAGAAATTCATAAGCGAAGTGCTTACAATCGAATTTTCTTCGATATCACCCATCGGTATTCTTGTTATGGCGCCCGGTGCGTTCTTTGTACTTGCAACCCTTACTATGATTCAGAATATCATCAAGGATAAGGGAGCAAAGAAGGGACTCGATACTTCCAAGATCGGTTCGGGTTGCTCGAGCGACTGCATGAACTGTTCCGATATGGGCTGTGCGCACAGAATGGTTGACAATACCGTAAAAGAAGAAGTAAAAGTTGAGAATAAAACGGAAAAAGTTCTTGAAGAAGCAAAGGATAATTCTTCAGAAGAATCTTTAAAGGAAACTTTGAAAGAATCATCTTCGAAAAAGGAAATTACAGAGGCCGAAGAAGAGAAAGAAACTTCATCCAAGAAAGAAACAGAAGAATCATCCGGGAAAAAAGCCAAAAAAGGCGCTTCCAAAAAATCCAAAGATGATTCTTCAAAGAATAAGACCAAGGAGTCGGATTCTAAAGATATAAAAGAGGGCGAAGAAAATATCAAAGTCATAATGCCCGAAGAAAAAACCGATGAGGAAAAAGCTTCAAAAGAAACCAAGCCTTCCAAGGATTCTTCCAAGAAGAAAAAGAAAAGCAAAAAATCCGAAAAGGCCGAAGAAACGGTTAATGATGAAGCTCAGATAACGGATAAGGAACAGCTTGAAGAAATCCTTAACGGCGAAGCTGATGAAAAGGAGGGCGAATAAATGAACGGAAGTTATATAGGAAATATCATCGTTATTGCAATCGGCTCTTCTTTGATAAGCAATGTTGTATTAAGTCAGTTCCTCGGACTTTGTCCTTTCCTCGGAGTATCAAAGAAAGTCAAAACTGCAGCCGGCATGGGCGGAGCGCTCATATTCGTTATTACGCTTTCGTCTCTTGTTGCCGCACTTATTTACAAATTCATATTAACGCCTTTGCATATCGAATATTTAAAGACGATTGTCTTTATTCTGATAATTGCCGCACTAGTGCAGTTTGTTGAATTTTTCCTTAAGAGATACATCAAATCCCTTTATCAGGCTCTCGGTGTATATCTTCCTCTTATTACCACAAACTGTGCGGTTTTGGGTGTTGCGATCAATAACGTAAACCTTGAGTATGATATTTTAACCGGAGTCGTAAACGGACTTGCGACAAGTGTCGGATTTGCGATTTCGATTATCATCCTTGCCGGTCTTCGTGAGAAGATGGAATACAACAACATACCCAAATACATGAAGGGCATGCCCATAGTTTTGGTTACCGCCGGACTTATGGCCATCGCTTTCTGCGGTTTCTCCGGATTGATTTAATTCGGTTGAAGTAATTTGGTAAGAAGAGTCGCAAATTTGCGACGGAACGGAGATTAATATGAGTTTTACCGGAATATTGATTGCCGTCGGTATAGTGGCGGCGGTAGGTTTGTTTATAGGTATATTTTTAGGAATTGCTTCCGTTATTTTCAAAGTCAGCGTTGACGAAAGAGAAGAGAAGATCGCGGAAGTTCTTCCAGGCAATAACTGCGGCGGATGCGGATATCCCGGATGTTCGGGTCTTGCAGCCGCAATCGTAAAAGGCGAAGCGCCCGTTAACGGATGCCCCGTCGGAGGCGAAGCGGTCGGCAAAAAAGTTGCTGCCATTATGGGTGTGGATGCCGTTGAATCCGAAAGAATGGTAGCTTTCGTTAAATGTAACGGAAACTGCGATGCAGCAAAATCAAATTATGAGTATCTAGGACAGGAAGACTGCCAGATGCTTATGTTTGTTCCCAACAAAGGCCCCAAAGCCTGCAATCACGGATGTCAGGGATTCGGAAGTTGCGTAAAAGCATGTCCTTTTGATGCAATTCATGTCGAAAACGGTGTAGCAAAAGTCGATAAGGAAAAATGTAAAGCCTGCGGTAAATGTATCGCCGTATGCCCCCAGCATCTTATCGAACTCATTCCTTATTCGGCGCCTTATGCCGTTGCATGTTCTTCGACCGAAAAGGGTCCCGTTACCATGAAAGAATGCGACAACGGATGTATAGGCTGCGGACTTTGCAAAAAGAACTGTCCCGCAGAAGCCGTTGAAGTTACGGATTTTCATGCCAAGATCGATTATACGAAATGCGTTGGCTGCGGCACCTGTGTCGAAAAATGTAAAAAAGGCTGCATTTCGGCTCATTAATTATTTTTGCAATCATACGGCTTTTCGGTCTCCTTAAACCCAAAAGCCGTATTTTTTTAAGGTTTGCGTTTGTTATGGATAAGAAAAGATTTATACGAATAACCATATGCGGTTTGACTGCCCTTGCAATTCTTGTTGCGGCTTTCCTGATGAATAAAAGCCCAAAGAGCATAACGAAAGAAGGGTATTATTTTGATACTTATGTAAACCTTACCGTATATTCTAAAAAAGATGCGAAATACCTTGACGAATGCCTTAAAATGTGTCAAAGATATGAAAATCTCTTTAGCAGAACGATTGAGGGAAGCGATATATACAATATCAATCATTCGAGCGGAAAGAGCGTTGAAGTTGACGAAGAAACATATATTCTTTTGAAGGAAGCCCTTGAATTTTGCGAAAAAACAAACGGAGCCGCGGATATCACGATTGCGCCGCTGACGGATACATGGGGATTCAACAAAAACGCAGCGTTTGTAAACGAAAAACCTTCGGATGAAGATATTGCAAAAGCGTTAAATAAGGTTGATTACAAATGTGTTAAATTGGAAGAAGGAAATAAGGTGCGGCTTGACAATCCCGATGCCACAATAGATCTCGGATTTATCGCCAAGGGATATATCGCGGATAGATTACGCGAATATCTTGTTTCGAAGAATGTTAAAAGCGCAATTATTTCGCTTGGCGGAAATATAGTCGTTATAGGAACCAAAATCGACGGAAGCGATTACAATATCGGAATAAAAGATCCCGATAACAACGAAAATATTTTAGGAAGCGTCAAAGTTAACGACAAATCCGTCGTTACAAGCGGAACGTATGAAAGATATGTCGAATATGACGGTGTAAGATATCATCACATATTGGACACTTTGACCGGATACCCTGTCGATAACGGAATAAAGAGTGTGACAATCGTTTCGGACTCGTCCGCCGAAGGTGATGCGCTTTCGACAATATGCCTTATTCTCGGAGAGGAAAAATCGAAGGATATACTCGAAGAGTATGATGCAAAAGCGATTTTTTACTGATGATTTTTGATAAAAATAATATTATTTGTTATAATTGAACCTGATTAAATCTAATTTCGGAACAATCCGACAAAAAACGGGAATGTATGCAAGACAATCAAAATAATAATCATATTAACAGTGTAAATAATATTAATGTTTCGAATGAGGGGGTTGAGGATTCTTCGGAAAAAGAAATTCTGTCCCTTCGTTCTGTTTTTGATGCTTCAAATAAACATCCGGATTTGTTTTTTGCGCTATTATCTTTTTTGCTCGGCAGCCTTTGCATGTTTTTGCTTCTGTTCTTTTCTCAAAGAATATGCAATAAAGATTTTGTATTGCTTTTCGGAGACGGATTCAAAACAGCTTCGAACATTAGAATGTGCGCAAGAAACATTCTTAGCGGGGAGTCGATATATTATTCATATTCGATAAGTCTCGGTATGAACACCGCACTCCTTGTTGCATATGATTTTTTGAGTCCTTTCAATATTCTTTATATTCTTTTTTACAATGCGGATGCAAATGTCATAACTGCCGTTATTTATATTCTGAAAACCGGATTGGCGGCAATGCTTTTTCAAATTTTTGTTTCCAAATACCTGAAATGTTCGAAATTCGAATCGCTAATGTTCGGTTTGCTGTATTCAATGTGCGGTTTTGCGATTTGGCACGGTTTGTCAAATAATATGTGGGCCGATGCACTTTACGCTTTACCGATTGTATGCATAGGTATCTTCAAACTTGTCAAGGAGAATAAATTCGTATTTCTGGTTCTGGCCTATGCGTACATATTTGTTGTAAATTTTTACATGGCATACAATATAGGATTTTTCACCTTTTTGTTTTTCTTCCTTCTTGTTTTAGGGGAAAAAGAATTAAATCATAGCGAAAAAACAAAAAGAATCGTGAAATATATTGCAGGATGCGTATTGGCGGTGATTATTTCGGCTGCGGTTTGGATGCCTACGCTTTACTGTGTATTGCATTATTCGGGAGAAGATGCATCCGTATACAGAACTTTGACGACCATGCCCTGGGACTTGATCGGATCGCTTCTTTGGGGGCAGCACGTCGAAATAAGCAGCGAAAATCCGTATTTATTCTGCGGTGTTTCGACATTAATGCTTTTTCCTTTCTTCTTTTTCAATAAAGAAATCGATAAAAGAAAGAAAATAACAGCCGGAGTTCTTTTGCTGTTTTCTTTATGCTGCATATTTATAAAACCTTTTTATATTTTCATTCATGCATTTGATGCGCCCATAGGTTTTGATTTCAGATTCTCTTATATTGTTTCATTTATTCTTTGCTGCGTTGCGGCTATGGAATTTAAATATCTCGGAAAAATCAGAAATGTATTTTTTATTCCGTATTTCCTGACGCTTCTTTTGATATTCCTTATTTCGCAAATATTCTTCGGCGTGAAAGAAGCCGAAAATATTATTTATTCGTTTTTGCCTTTGGCTTCGGTTTTGTTTTTTGTACTTTGGTTTGTTCTTTTTGCCCTTTTAAAGAAACGCCAAAGCGTAAGCCTTTTTGCAATAATGATTATTCTTTTGATTGCAGAAGTGACTTCGAACGGAGTTATTCAGTGGAAAGGATACGACTATTTTTCCTATGACGGTTATAAAATCTGGTCTTATTACAATAATGCAATTCTTGATGATGTCAAAGAAGCTTCGTACAATAATGCTTTCGAGAGAATAAGCCTTAAAAATGACATGATTGATACCTCGGATTCGTATTGGGGATATAACGGTATAGATGATTTCGGAACCAATGATAACCCGCATCTCAGAATTTTCCTTCAAAGAATGGGTCTTTTTTCGGATGTTCATTTATTGCATTCGACCGGAATAAATCCCGTTCTTAATACTTTGCTTGGAATTAAAACAATATATGTCGGAGATGATCCGCTTGATGTCGAAGGAATCGCTGCTCCCCTTGAAAGAATAAATAACGATTATTATGTTTCCGTGGGCTACATGGTAGACGATGAAGCGCAAAATGTATATATAACCGAATCAAATTCTTTTGAAAACAACAATAAAGTAATAGAGGCTCTGACCGGTGTCGAGGATGTTTTCTTTAAAATCGACAGCGACAAAATAAGTTATATCGAGGATGGAATCAGGCTTCTTTTTGTTAACGAAGGTGTGATTATCGACAGGGATGGCATAGATTTCCCCAAGCTTTTGATTACGGCAGAAGATATAGGTGCGGAAAAAGATATCAGTGATTTCAAAGCATATATGCAGTTTGATTTTAATATGAAAGGATATGACGAAGAAGTCAGATATGCAGTTTTGGGTATGGCTAATCAAATGGGATCTAAAGATTATGAAATCTCTTACGGTCCTATGATTGAAATGACCAAAAACGACAGAGGATACAGTTCTATTATTGCAAGTTATTTAAATGAGCCTGATGTAATGGTGAAAAATCTTTATTTCTACGGATTTGACGGCGATGCTATGAAGAAAGCTTATGACAGTCTGGCCTCGGAGCCGTTCGTGGTGACAGATTACGGGAACGGATATATAAAAGGAAACGTGAACGTAACGGGAGAGAGAAGACTTTTGTTTATGTCGATTCCTTATATAGAAGGATGGAAGCTTTACGTAAACGGCGAAGAACAGGAAATTGTTCCTTTGGTAAATAATGATTTTATAGGTGTAAGATTACCGGATAAAGGTAATTACGAAATCGAATTAAAATATTCCTGTCCTTTGTTAAAGGAAGGAACTATTGTTTCTTCTGCAGGTCTGATTTTACTTATAGGTATTATAATTACCGGAATTCTTAAGAGAAGAAAAACGGAGAAAACAAATGACTGAAAAAGACGGTTTGATAATTAATGATGAAAATTCTGTCGAAGATAACAAAGCCAAAGAGAATTTGATTGAAAAGAAATCAAATACCGAAAGTTTGAAAGAAGAGAATAAAACAGAAGAGAGTTCATCGAAAGAGGGCGAGGAAGAAGTATTGCTTTCCGGAACGGATTTGAAGAAATTCTACGGAATCATTTCGTTTGTGCTCGGTGCGCTTGTCATGGCGATCGTACTTTATTCGGTTGGCAGGATAGGAAATTCTTCCAATTCGTTTTTTACCTATGGAGATGACTTTAAAACGGCTTCCAATATAAGAATGTGTGCAAGAAACATATTGGAAGGGGAAAATCTGTGGTACTCTTTCTCCGTATGTTTCGGCTCGAATACCTCTTTGCTTCTTGCTTACGATTTTTTCAGCCCCTTTAACTTATTATATATTATTTTCTTTAATGCAGATATTTGTCTGATAACCGCGGCGGTGTTTATTTTGAAAACCGGAACGGCATCGCTGACGTTTCAGGTTTTCGCTTCAAAATGCCTGAAAATAAAAAATTCTTATTCGATAATATTCGCGGTTTTTTATTCTTCCTGCGGATTTGCGCTTAAACATGCGATTTATAATAATTTCTGGGCCGACGCGTTATATATTTTGCCCCTGGTTGCGCTCGGAATTTATTTGGCCGTAAAAGAGAACAGGCATTTTTTGCTAATCGTTTCCTATATATTGGCATTTATCACGAATTTTTATATGGGCTACATAATCGGAGTCTTTTCTTTTGCGTTTTTCTTTCTTCTTCTTTTTCTTGATTCCGAATCCGAAAAGAAGGATTATGCCAAGAAGATTATAAAATACCTGATATCCTGTTTTGTTTCGATATTAACAGCTTCTTTTGTCTGGGTTCCGACTCTGTATACTATCATAAGGTATTCTTCGAAGGAATCTTTTGTTCATTATCCGATAATGATTGATATCAAGGATTTTATCGTCTGCCTTTTTTGGGGAGTATCCAATTCGGCAAACACCATGCCCCATATTAATTGCGGAGTACTGACGCTTATTGCTTCTTTTTTGTTTTTCGCCAACAAAAAAATAGGATATAAGAAAAAAATCATAGCCGGTTCTCTTATCGCTTTTTGTGTATTATGTTCTCTGGTTCTCCCTTTTTACACTTTTATTCATGCTTTTGACAGACCTGCCGGTTTTGATTTCAGATTTTCTTATGTATTATCTTTTATTTTATGTTCCGCAGCCTCTCTTGCATTAAAGGATATACAAGAGATTAAAATTATACCCCTTGTCATATTTTCTTTTGTTGCGGAAGTTTTTGTTTTTTACGTTGGACTCTTTGCAAAATTCGATGTTTTGTATTCGGTCGGGAATCAGAAACTGTTTATGTTCGGCAATGCCGTTTTGATTGTTTTGTGGACATTTGTTTTAATTGTCCTTAAAAAACATAAACTTTCGGCTTTGTGGGCGTTTCTTTTGATAACCCTTACCCTTGCGGAAACCATCAGTGACGGATATTTAAAAGAATTTTACAATCCTCTTATTAACAAAAACGTTTTTAATTCGTGGTCGTATTACATGAGCGAAGTAGCGAACGAAAACGACGTAAATGATTTCTACAGGATAAATTACCGCAACGACATAAATGCCAATTCAGGTTCTTATTGGGGATATAATTCCATTTCCTATTTCGGTTCGAATGATGTGGATGCAACAAGAATAACGGCTCAAAAACTCGGGCTTTTGTCCGGAGAACATGTCCTTCACTCGACCGGAGTGAATCCCTTTATAGAAATACTTCTGGGAGTAAAATACAATTATTCCGGGGACGATTTGTATGCGAATGTTACGGCCGTTCCTTCCCCTTTGATTAAAGAAGATAATGAATATTATATTTCGTTTGGATACATGGTTGACGAAGAGGCTAAAGATTTAATTCTGGAAGGATACAATTCTTTTGAAAACTCGAATTTGACTGCCGAGGCACTTTGCAAAGCGGATGATATTTTCGTTTCCGTCTCTCCTGAATATTTATCATATTCCGAAAACGGATTAAGTATTTTGGAAACCGATTATGGATTTGCTTTTTTAACGGAGGATTGCGAAGAGCCTTCTTTATATTTTCTTGTTGACAGGTATAACGATTATCCGATGTACATTCAGTTTGAAAAAGATACGAATCCGTTCAAAATTTATATTTACATCTACGGTATGGATAATTTGATGTTCCTGGATCCGGTGAAAAACGATTCCACGCTTACATACTCTCCGATGATTCAAATGAGTTTCGATGACACGATGAATAAATATTTCGTCAAATTGGTTAGCTATGAAGAAGAAGGTTATGTATATAACTTATCCGATATAAATATTTATTATCTTAATAATGATAATTTAAACAGTGTATATGATTCTTTATCTAAAGAACCTTTTGTTGTTGAAGAATATAAAAACGGATATATAAAAGGTCATGTCGATGTTGAAGGTGAGAGAAGGCTGCTGTATCTGTCCCTGCCCTATATCGACGGATGGACTGCTTACGTAAACGGCCAAGAGAGCGAGATCGTTCCCGTGCTAAACCGTTCGTTTATCGGAATAGAACTTCCCGATAAGGGAAATTACGAGATAGAACTTAAATTTAAATGTCCGTATTTAATGACGGGTTTATGTATGAGTTTAATCGGCATGATATTAAGCGTCGCTACTCTGTATTTTGAAATTATAAAACCTCGTTTTTCAAGGAAAAGCCAATCATAAATATTTTATAAAAAATCTAAAAAAGTATTTATTTATTTTGTTTAATATGACATAATATTAAGGTATATGAGATTTTGCGAATCCATATATACAAATCATTTTAGGGGTATGTGATAATGGCTATATTCGGCAACAGAATCAGAGTCGGTGATTTATTGGTTCAAAAAGGATATCTCACCGAAGATCAACTCAGTCAGGCTCTCGAAATGCAAAGAGAGCAAAAAGGAAAACTCGGAGAAGTCCTGATAAACATGGGATTTGTTACGGAAGAACAGTTTTCCGGAGTTATTTGTGCGCAGCTTGGAATCGAATCGGTTGACATAAAAGGTTTGAAACCAAACGAAGAATTGTTCCAGACCATCGGAGAAGACATCATGCGTAAAGACGTTCTTGTTCCGATAGGATACGACGAGAACGATTATTCCAAGTTAAAAGTTGCAATGTCCGATCCCATGAACCTCGGCGCCATCGACGATGTTCAGATAGTAACCGGATTGGAAGTAACACCTGTTTATGCATCGTCAACTGCAATAAACATAATTTTGGATAAAGTCTTCGGAAAGAAGCAGGCTATGGAAGCGGCTGAACAGTTCCAGGCCGAGCATGCCGATGAATTCCTAACCGATGATGAAGAAAATGACGATGATTCCATCAGCGATGCACCTATTGTTAAGATTGTAAATACGATTCTTGACGAATCCGTTCGTATGGATTCTTCGGATATTCATATTGAACCTCTTGAAGACAGAGTCAGAGTAAGATTCAGAGTCGACGGTGTTCTTCAGGAAGTTTTCTCATACAACTCCAATGTACTTGCGGCAATGGTTGCCCGTATCAAAATCATTTCCGCTTTGGACATTTCCGAGAAGCGTAAGCCTCAGGACGGTCGTCTTACCCGCGTGGTAGACGGAGAAGAGTACGACGTCCGTGTTTCTATTCTTCCTACCGTATACGGCGAGAAAACCGTTATGCGTATGACAAAGAAGAGAGGACTTACCAGAGAGAAGAAACATCTGGGTCTTTATCCGGATGATGAAAAGAAACTTGACGGTATTACACATAACCCTCACGGTATCATCCTTGTTACAGGTCCTACCGGTTCGGGTAAATCAACCACATGTTATACGGTTCTTCACGAATTAAATAAGGAAACTGTAAATATTATCACAGTAGAAGATCCTGTCGAAGCAAACGTTCCCGGTGTAAACCAGGTTCAGGTTAACGTTAAAGCTGAACTTACATTCGCATCGGCACTTCGTTCCATCCTCCGTCAGGACCCCGATATCATCATGATCGGTGAGATTCGAGACGGTGAAACCGCAGGTATTGCCGTTAAAGCGTCGATTACGGGTCACTTGGTTATCTCGACATTGCATACGAACTCGACATCGGCTTCGATTACCCGTCTTATCGACATGGGTGTTGAATCCTACCTTATCGGTGATGCGGTTGTAGGTATTATCGCCCAGCGTCTTGTCAGAAGACTCTGTCCCAAATGTAAGATTCCTCATGAGGCTACAGAGAGAGAGAAGCAGATTCTCGGTGTTCCTCAGAATGAAAATCTGATTATTTACGAGCCCGGCGGTTGCGATGAATGCAATCATGGATATAAAGGCCGTGTGGCTATTTACGAAATCATGCCTATTACTTCGGGCATTCGTAGAATTCTTCACCAGAAAGTTACGGCTGACGAAATTCAGGAAGTTGCCGTAAGAGAAGGAATGAATACTCTTCGTATGGCCGGCGCAAGAAATGTAAGAGAAGGCATTACTTCCATAGAAGAAATGGTACGTGTTGCTTACGACATGGATGAAGAAGTAGGTTAATAAAAGGTAAAGGTGGAAAAAAATGGCTGAATACGTTTATACTGCTGTCGGCCCTGACGGCAAAAAGAAAAAAGGTCACATTGAAGCTAAGACTAAAGAGATGGCGGTTGCCAATCTTAAAAATGAAAAGAATACCGTGCTTAATATCGAAGAAGCAGGCGGTCTCGCAAAGAAAGTAAATTTTTCTTTCGGAAAGAAAGTAAAATCCAGAGACTTCTCTGTATTTTGTCACCAGTTTGTTTCTATCATTCAGGCCGGCGTTACAATTGTTGAAGCTTTTCAGATGCTCGGTGAGCAGACCGAAAACAAAGCTTTAAGATTCGCTATTAATGAAGTACATTCCGATATTTCCAAAGGTGATACTTTGGCAAATGCCATGAGAAGAAGAAGCGGTGTATTCCCTTCTATGCTCTGCAACATGGTTGAAGCAGGTGAAGCTTCCGGTTCGCTTGATAAATCTTTCTCGAGAATGGCTACACAGTTCGAAAAAGACGCTCAATTGGAATCCGCCGTTAAGAAAGCGATGATTTATCCTATCGTATTGATTTTCGTTTTGATTGGCGTTATCTTTGCTATGATGACATTCGTTATTCCTAAATTCATGGCCATGTTCGATGGTCTTGACGTTGATATGCCCAAGATTACAATGGCAATTGTACATGTTTCGAATTTCTTTGTGAGATTTTGGTGGTTGATTCTTATTTTGGGCGCTGTTGCGTTTATCGGTTACAAGATTTTTGCAGCTTCTCCCGGCGGAAAGAATATTATTGATACCATGCTTTTAAGATTACCTGTTCTTGGCGCTATTCAGCAGAAGAAAGCCTGCGCTAAACTCGGAAGAACACTTTGTACTCTGCTCGGTGCCGGCGTTCCTATGATCGATGCCTTGGATATAACGGCTAAATCAATGGATAATGTTAATTACAAGAACGCGATGAAAGATGCCAAGGATCAGGTTGCACGAGGCGTCGTTTTATCGCGACCGCTTAAAACAAGCGGGTTATTCCCCCCGATGGTTTGTCATATGACTTCAATCGGCGAGGAAACAGGTAATATTGAGAAGATGCTTGAAAACGTTGCAAATTATTATGAGGAAGACGTTCAGAATGCTACCGAATCCATGATGGCACTTATGGAGCCGGCAATTATCATCGTAATGGCATTTGTAGTAGGATTCCTGGTTATTGCAATCCTTTCGCCTATGTTCACATTGTACGATGCTTTGAGCTGATATTTAATACATATTCACAAAAGAGACCGGTTTATTTCGGTCTCTTTTTTTGTCAATTATTTATTCATTACATTTTATTCATATTTTGTTTATATTCATGTCCTGAAGTTGTGCATATTAAACATCATCAACAAAAGAAACTTGACATTATTGACAAATCGCACAAAAAAAATAAAAAAAATATAAAATTTTGTTTACAAAATGTTTTCAATTTGTTATATTGTGTTTACAGAAAAAACAAACGTCACAAATTCAAATTAAAAGGAGATTTCAAAATGAAGAACAACAAAGGTTTCTCTTTAGTAGAGCTTATCATCGTTATCGCTATTATGGCTATTCTCGTTGGTGTTATGGCACCTCAGCTTATTAAGTACATCGAGAAGACAAACCAGGCATCTGACGTACAGCTTTGCGATTCAGTAAAGACAGCTGTAACAACAGGTTACATGGATCCTTCAGTTGCTAAGAAGGGCGAAACAATCGCAGCAAACACATACACAATCGAAGGTACATGTTCAGCTTGCGGTACAGCTTCTGCTGAAATGAAAGCAGCAGTTAACGATATTTTAGGAACACCTGGCGGATCTACAGCAGATGCTTACATGATTGGCAAACTTAAATCCAAATTAGGTAAGTCTGTTGCATCAATCAGCGTTAGCTTTGACGGTTCTACATTCGAAGTATATGTAGATGCACTTAACGGTACAATTACTACAGCAGCTAACTAATCAAATTATTCAAATATTTGTTGGAAAAAGAGCATGAAAATGCTCTTTTTCTAATTACGGAGAAATCAATGAAAACAAAAATACAAGACAATATAAATATTCCCGAATTTAAAAAATATCTTTTGACATTTCTGCTTAGTTCCATAACTGTCAGTATCATATTTTTTATTCTTTGTACGGTTTTTGATTATTCCCTCTTAAGAAGCGATTCCCTGCTTTTATTTATTCCGACGATCAAAGATTTTGCCAATTCATTATTGTCCGGAAAAGGATTGTATTATTCTTATAATTCGTACATGGGGTCCGGAAATGCTTTTAATATGGCAAACGAATTATTCAGTCCTTTTAATATTATATTTTTATTATTTTATCAATCCGATATTAACATTGCTTATTTTATCGTTATTATTCTCAAAATCGGTGTTGCGGCTTTGTCTTTCAGATATTTTACGGTTAAAGCAATGGGCTATAAAGGGGCAGGCTCCGTAGCGGTTTCTGTTTTTTACGCCAATTGTGCTTTTTCTCTTGCTTTTTGCACCGTTGCGTTTATGTGGCTTGACTCTGTTATAATTTTCCCTTTGATTGCTCTCGGTATTTATAAACTTGTTAAAAAAGAGAAGAGAATACTTCTTATTATTGCATACGCTTACCTTTTTATAACGCAGTTTTATCTGTCTTATATGGTGGGAATAATCAGTTTTGCAGGATTCTTATTATATCTTTTTCTTACATATGATTATTCTTCGGAAAATAAAATAAATAAATTGATTTCCCACGCTATGAATTATTTTCTTTGCGTTGTAATATCGGCTCTCTTGTCAGCATTCGTTTGGATTCCGACTTTGTTTTATGTTCTTGCGTATCGCGTTCCCGATTCGTCAACTGCGGAAAGCCTGCACGGCAGCGTATTTTCTGTTTTGAACGGGCTGTTTGTCGGAATAGGATACGGGATTACCGGATATCTTCCGTATGTATATTGCGGTTTGCCGGTATTGATTCTTGCGATTTTGTATTTCTTTAATAAGAATATAAAAAAATCCGAAAAAATATTTTGGGCTGTGCTTAGCGCCTTATTGGTGTTGTGTATGAGCATAAAGCCTCTTAATCTTTTTCTTCATGTTTTCGATCAACCGGATTTGATGCATTTCAGGTATTCTTTTGTGCTTTCTTTCGTACTTTGCGCTATTGCAGTCAGAGAATTGTCTTTATTCGATAAAATATCCCTGAAAAAAATGATCATTTTCTCGGTATCGCTTCTTGCTTTTTATACAGCGATGATCTTTGTATCTATGACGCATGATTTCAGAGGAGCTAAAGATGTTTATTTAAATTCATTTACCGGGTTGATAATTAATGCGTTGTTTATTGCGCTTTGGTGCGTTTTTGGATTTCTTTTATTATATAAGGAAAAGAAGTTTGCGAATTATCTGGTTCTTACTCTTGCGGTTATTGAAATTACGGTTTCTTCCTTATATATAGTTAAGGGTGATACTTCAAATGATAATTTCAACAAATGGTACGAATCGATGACGGAAGCGTCGCAAACATTAAAAAACCGGGATAACGGTTTTTACAGAGTGATTTCTTCAAATGATTATTCGATAAATTCCGATGCTTTGTATGGTTATAACGGGATTTCCGATATGGGAGATCAGGAAAATTATAACATTCGGAACTTCCTTTCGAATATCGGCTTGTCAACGAGTGCAAGGTTCGTTGACGGGGGAGGGTACAGTCCGGTCTCGAATATGCTTACCGGAGTAAAATATGTTTTAAAAACTCCCGATAAATTTTATTCTTCGGACTCCGATGAACAAAGTATTGAAATAAAAGAAAACGAATATTATCTCGGAGCGGGATATATGATAACGGGAAATATTATATTTTACGAGTATTTCAGCCGAGACGTTTTTGAAAATATGAATGATATCGTTATGTTTATGACCGGAGACGAATCCGAGTGCTTTGTAAAAATTCCGGATGAAAACGTCTCCTTTGAATTAGACAATATCGAATTGCAAAAAGACGGCGATATTTTCAGAATGCAAAGGATATCCGAAGGAAACGGGATTGCAAATATCTCCTGCACAAGCGATTATGACAAAGTTTATTTTCAGATCGAAAAGGAAAAACCCAATCTTTCGGATTCGGATTACAGAGTGGTAGGAGCAGGAAACAAGGGGAATATTTTTTATTCCGATTATGCGTCCCTTTCGTCGGCCAACCTGATGTATAAGGGCGAAGACGGCGTAAACCGTATTGCGGTCGTTTCCATAGACGAAGTTTCACCGAAAGAACTGGAATTTAACAAATTAAATGTTTACGGTCTTGATGAAGAAGCTTTAAAGAAACAATATAATCTTTTATCTGACGGTTCGTTTAAGGTTACCGAATATAAAAACGGTTATATCAAAGGCAAAGTGAATGTTTCCGACGGAAAGAAAGTTTTGTTTATGACCATACCGTTTGATGCGGGATGGAGTGCATATGTTAACGGTTCCGAATCGCATATAATCAGACTTATTGACGGTTCTTTCATGGGTCTTATGTTTGGAGAGAACGGAGAGTATACCGTTGAATTTAAGTATGAATGTCCCGGATTAAAAATCGGAATATGGGTAAGTGTGCTCGGAATTATTGCTTTCTTAAGTGTAATTTATGAAAAGAAACTAAAAAATCTTAAAATAAAATAAATAAATTTCGAACTAATCATAAAGGAATCCCTAAATTTGGGATTCCTTTTTTGAACTAATAATCAAAGGTCATGAGTGAATAATGACAGGGCAAATACGTATGATAATATATTATTAAGAAGAAGTATTTTGTCCCTTTCGTGTCGAACGAGATTCGAAACGGCGCGTAGAGTTACGGATTTCGTTCGACAAAAAAATTAAAATAAGGACAATTTGTGAACAAATTGTTTATAAATATTTAATAAAAACCTAATTCCTATTTACTTGAATAAATAAATCCTGTTTGATATAATTTTTTTAACTGGAATGGTATGTGACGGGAGTAGTGCGTCTATGTCAGACTTTTTTGGACTCGGTCCGAGTATTATAATATGCATTTCCCTGATGATTTTTATTCTGGGATTATTAATAGGAAGTTTTTTAAACGTTTGCATATACAGAATTCCTCTCAATGAAAATATAGTTATTACCAGATCACATTGCATGAAATGCGGACATACTCTTAAATGGTATGAACTCTTTCCTCTTTTCAGTTGGCTTATACAGGGCGGAAAATGCAGGGCGTGTAAAGCAAAGATTTCGGTTCAGTACCCTCTGGTAGAACTCGGAAACGCGCTTGCGTGGATGGCAATTCTCTGTATTTGGGGATTAAGACCGGTGGCGATTGTATATTGTTTGTGCGCATCCTGCATGATAGTCATTTCGGTTATTGATGAAAGAACCAAAGAAATCAATTTGGGATTGAATATATTCATAGGAATTCTCGGTATCGCGAGAGTGATAATAGATTATCATAATTGGCTGTATTATTTGATAGGTATGTTTGCGGTAAGCATTCCTTTCCTTATTATAGTAATTGTCTCAAAGGAAAGAGCGATGGGGCTTGGAGATGTATATCTGATGGCTGCCGCAGGTCTTCTTCTCGGATGGAAACACGTTTTACTGGCCACCACGTTGGGATGTGCTCTTGGAAGCGTGATTCATATCATAAGAATGAAAGTCAGCAAAAAGGGAAACGAACTTGCTTTCGGACCGTACCTTTGCATGGGAATATATCTTACCATTCTCTTCGGAGAACCGTTGCTTGGATGGTATACATCATTTATTATTCGTTAGTTTTTGGGCCGTCAGGCTTGAAATAAATTAAAACTTCACTGAAAGGGGTCAAAATAATGGATCAAAGATTATTGTCCATTTATGTCGGTGCTGAGGTTATCAGAGTTGTGGATGCTACGCGAAAGTCTGCAACAAGCATTGTTATTAACAGTGTTGATGAAGTCAGTACACCTGCGGGCAGCTTCGATGACGGTTATATTACAGATGTTCTTGAAATAGCCAGTGCAATTCGAGGCAAAATCATTGGAAAAAGTTCTAAGGCAAAAGCGATTTTCACTGTTTCTTCCAAGAAAATCGCATCTAAGGAAGTAGTTATTCCTTACGTAAACGGAAAGAAGAAAATCGATTCCGTTTTATCGGCAAACTCCAGCGAGTATTTCCCCATGTCCACGACGGGAGATTTCATTTTTGCATATAATGTAATGGAATCCTACCAGGACGACGAAGGAAAGAAATTAAGAATTAATGCTGTTGCCGCTCCCAAAGATCTCATTGAAGGCTACTACGAGATCGCTGATGAGTTGAAATTATCTGTATATGATGTTGACTACGTAGGAAACTCAGTACAGCAGCTCCTCAAACTTCAGATGGGCAATAACGAAGATGAGACGAATCTTGTATTGCAGATTGAAAAAGATGCAACATTCGTTAACGTTATGGCCGGCAAGGATATTATCCTTCAGCGTTCGGTTCCTTACGGTAAGAATGCAGTTATCAATTCCATAATGGAAATCAAGAAACTTACCGAAAAAGAAGCAATCGAACTTTTACGTGACAAAGACAGAATGATGAGAAGCGTAACCGACGAAGAATATTCGGAAGCGGTTCGTTATCTTATTTCTTCAATCGGTCGTATCGTTGAATATCACAGATCCAGAAACCCCGAGAGAATTATCGACGGTATTAAAGTATTCGGCGAAGGCGCATCAATTGCGGGTATCGATGAAGTATTAAAGCAGGAACTCGGTGCCGAAGTTACCAGATTCAGTACATTAAACGGCATCAAAGTTTCTCAGAAATCATATCTTTCCGCAGACCAGGCTTTAAGATTCCTCGCTTGTTTCGGTGCTGTAATCAGCCCTATCGGTTTGAAGCTCGGTAAGGAAAAAGCTAAAGAAGCATCAAGCGCGTTGTTTGATAAGATTCTCATAGCAATCCTTATTCTTGCAACTTTGGTGATGATTTCCATATGTGCTTATACACAGATACTTTTCATGTTTGCCAAAGATGAACTTCAGACGAAAAAAGACAGAATCAAAGAAATGGAAATTGCCGAAAAGGTTGCAAACGAATATGCCGATACAGTTCAGGCATATAATGTTGTCAAGACTTTTGTCGATACCACTCATTCTGACAATGTGATGCTTTTGACATTGATTAATGATCTTGAAGATATTCTTCCCACAGGTTCAACCATTGATAAATTGGAATGTACCGATGGTTTTGTTAAATTTGAAGTAACAACTCAGGGTAAGGAAGCCGTAGCAGATGTATATGTTAAGGTCGGCCAGCTCAAATATGTCGATTCTGTTGACATGCATTTGATTGATGAAAAGAAAATCATCACTATTGATACTGATGGCAATGTAGTTGTGGATGAAATTTCTGCTGCTTTGCATGAAGCTGCTCCTTACAACTATTCTGATGTTCGTGATGTTTATTCTCTTGAAGTAAAAATAAGAGATTTGGATTTCGTTCCCGGCGGTGAAATTGAATCGGATTTTACTCCTGCAGACGATAGTGAAGATGCTGAAGGAGGTGAAGAATAATGAAAATTTCCGATAGAGACAAAAAACTTATTATATTCGTATTACTTGTTGCGATTGTCGCTTTGCCTATAGTTTTCTTTATTAAACCTCAGACAGACAAAACCAAGGCTATGGTTGCAGAATCAGAGTCGTTAAATGACAGATACGATCAGTTAAAGGCCTTATCCGAAAAACAGGAAGATTACGAAAAGAAAATCGTTGAACTTAATGCTCAGCGTGACGAAATGATTAAATTGTTCCCGGGCGATATTCTTAAGGAAAATACCGTAATGTTCTTAAGAAGAATCGAAACTTCCGATCATCCTATGTGGTTTTCTACTATTTCATTCGGAGAATATAACGAGGATCCTATTACTGATTCCGATGTAAATTCCGAGGGCAATTACGAAGCAGGTTTGACAGCTGTAAAACTTCCTACTACAGTTACTTTTGAAGGAGAGTATGAGGATGTCAAATCAATGCTTGGATATATCTTCGAGTATGATGACAAAATGATTATTTCTTCCATTTCTATGGATTGCAATAAGACAAACAATAAAATCGAAGGTACTATGATATTCGATCAGTTTGCGGTTACCGGTGCGGACAATTCTGTTAAGGATGCCAATATCCCGAACATGCTTCACGGTACCGACAGAGTATTCCCTGATTATCCTGTAGAAGGAGAAGAAGAGGCTGAAGAGACTGAAGAATAATTTATATTTGCGTATTCCGGCTTTGCCGGAATACGCAATAAACAATGTATAATATATTTAATCTTTTATAATATAATAAGAAGTTTTTTATGATTTTATAAAAGGTTAAATTATTATAAATTTAATCTTAAGGAGGTTTGTTGCCGATGAGATTTTTGAAAAAATTACTGCGCAAGAACAAGAAAGCATTTTCGCTTGTGGAGATAATGTGCGCAATTGTTTTACTGGCAATTATCGCCACACCGATTATACAAGTTGCTTTCAGCAGTATGTCGACCAATATTAAATCCAGAAAATATCTGGCTGCAGCCGATATTACCTCGGATACCATGGAATTTGTATCGTCGCTTACATTTAAAGAACACAATTTTAAGGACACCGACGGTGTTACAAAACATGTTCCAGGCTTAAAAGAGTATTATTGGGGCAAAGATGAGAATTTCAATACCAGTAATCTTATTCTGAGTACAACAGGAGAGCTATATCCCGGATATCCGACAACACCGCCTCCTCAGTATTATCCCTGTGAATATTATTCGCTTTCCGGAAACCCTGCTGATACAACATGGAAAAAGGGTGAACATTACAGGACATTGATTATCAAAAATGTTATGATGGACGGCATGAAATTCGATGTGGTTATAGATATGAAAAATACTTTATCTTCACCGGATTCTGAATTGTATTATACATATGATGTTGAAGTAAGTGTTAAGGAAGCTGGCAAATCAACGGTTCTTTCTTCTGCAAAGACCAGTATTGCCAATAGTTATTAAAGGAGTGAAGCATTATGAAAATAATTAATAAGAACAACAAAGGTGTTGCATTAATTACAGTAATGATAACAATATTGTTTTTATCTATTGTTGCTACAGCAATGCTTTATATTTCGATGACCAACTTCTCTATGAAGTATTCTAACATTAAAGGAAAGCAAAACTTCTATGATGCCGATGCTTCCCTTGTTAAAGCTATGTCCGGTATCAGAAACCAGACAATGAAAGCATCGGATCCTTTGACACAGATTAATCAGCTTAAAACCAATCCTTCCGATGACACATGTAATACATACAGTGTTAGTGAGATTGCTAAATTGGCTTATCCCAATCCTTCTGCTTCCACATATACTGTTTCAGGTAATACTGTCACATTGGATCCGGGCCCTACAACCAACCCAAAATATAATAAAGAAAAAATTGTCTTTTCAAGTTATGGTTCCAATCAGATTGTTGTAACTCCCAAAGATGCAAAAGGCGTTACTAAATATACATTCAAGGGAATTAAAATTACAAAAACTTCCAAAGACGGATACAAAAATACAGTTAAGACCGATTTGGTATTTGATATTCTTGAAAGCACATCTTCATCTTCGGCATCAGGCGGTGTCGGAAATATGTCTCTTTTGCTTGATTCCAGTGTTAACTGTACTAACTCTTCCTTTAAGTGTATGACTCTTGAAGGTAATGTTTTTATGGCTGACTATAAGAATTCTGCTTCCAGTTGGAACGGACATAATTATTTCGGCCCCGGATTGGCAGCTCTTAATATCAGTACAGAGAGTAAACTTAACCTTAAAGGTGACAATAATGTTGTTTACGGTGACATTAATTTAAGTAACGGTGGAAGTATTGTTGTATACGGCAGTCTTACTGTTTACGGCGATATAAAAATTGACAACAAGTCTACATTTGTTATAGCAGACGGCGGAAAACTTTACATGGCAGACAGCGTTTTGCCCGGAAGAACGAATCAGACGAAAATTACAGGAAACAATACAATTCCTTCTTCTGTTCCCATTACACGTTTGACCGACGAACAGTTTGTTAATTTCTGTAAAGCAATCGGAAATTATGATGCAACATCGAAAAACGATGTCGGATTAATTAATCAGATTTTTGTTAAAGTTCCTAAATTCAACAACAGAAGAATCGTTGACTGCAAATATAACGAAATTACAATGCAAAATCCTTCGAGTTCCAATCTCGAAATTAAAAATGTCGATAAAGGCAGAGGATATATGAACAAATCATCCTATAAACCTTTTAAGAACATGAATTATTCTTTTGGATTCAATATTGTTCCTTGTACAAATGATACAAGTTCGATGAACGGCGGTTATACGCATTTGTTACTTATTTTCTTAAAGACCGGTGATCCCAAAGGAAAGATTGTATTCCAGGAATCCAATCCTTTCACTACTGTAATTGCACGTGATCCGATTGATGGAAAACAGGCTCACTGCGTTACGATGTCGAAAGTCGGTACGGATGAATTTAACTTTATGACGGCCGCAAAAGGTGATGCTGAAAGTGACATTTATAACGATAACTCCAAAAACCCTTATAACAGTATAAATTTCATTTTGAAGGGCGACGGTATATCCGGAGAATCGAAGGTTAACGGTTTCGCATTCGGAACGATTTTTTCTTCCACATGCAACAAATCTGTTGATGATATGTTCGGCGCTTCGACAAACGGTACCGGTGATGGCGGAAAATCATATGTTAGTGCTATGAATTTCAGCAATTACGAAAGAGATTTTGAATAGTAAAGGAGGACTGTATGTTTAAACATAGTAATAAAGGTCTAACCTATTTGGAATTGGTTGTAAGTATTACTGTGGCCGTTCTTCTTACCGCTTTCTTTACGATTACTATTACTACGGCTCACAGAAATAATGCCAATCGTGCCAAAGATAAAATCGAGGTCAGTGTTAAAACTGCCAGAAACAATGCGATTTCCCGTGGCTCGGATAACGGATGGGCAAATTTCTATTATAAAGACAATAAAGTTTATTGTTACATAGGAAAAGAAATTGATTTCGATACAAATCCGGCCAGTTTAACAAGTCCCGATCAGAGATGGGAACTTATTGCAAGTAACGTTACAACCTTTACTGTTGATACAGTTGATTTGCTTGACGGAAATTGCGCAGGAGTGGATTTCAAGCAATCAACCGGAGAATTGAGATGTTGGAAATTCCCCAATGCCAGCGGTGCGGCTTATCATTCTCCCGCAGATGGGTATAAATTAAAAATTGCCGTAATAGTCGGCGATAAAAGTGACAGCAGTCTGTTTATAGATAAATTCGGAACTTGTAAATAATAAAGGAGGCAATTATGAAAAACAAAGGATATTCTCTTGTGGAATTGATGCTTTCAATTGCTGTATTCTCCATAATGATGCTTTCAATTGTTGCCATCATGTCAAATACTATGAAGGCATACAGCAGAGCGAGCATTGATGTGGATTTGCAAGAAAATGCACAGGTTATTACCAATCAAATTGAAGAGCTTCTTTGCGATGCCAAAGTTATAAGCGGCAATGCTTCAAGCGGATATGTGATTGATAATAAATACTTATTGGTTAAAAACGGAAAAAATTTGGTTCTTAAAGATGCCGGTACAGGAAGCGAGATTACAAAGCTTGCTACCAATGTCGATAAGTTTTCTCTTGATAACTGGTCGGATGAATCAAAATTTGTTACAGGCACAGGCGCGGATGCACATGATAATTATGCATACAACCAGGCAGTAATCAATTTAACTTTAAAGAACGATCAGTATAAGAATTCTTATTCCGTAAAACGTAACGTATATTTCAGAAATAATCCTTCAGCCGAGAAAAAAGGTTTCCATGATATCGATAAGATGGCTACGGATGCTACAATACCCGTTCTTACCGATCCCGACGAAAAAGCATATGCTCTTAAGAGATATGAAACTCTTATTATAAGTAATATGTTCCAGGCCAGATACGGCGGAAAAATCGAAAAGAAATCCGGTTCGACATGGGAAGAGTGTACTTCTGATACATCGATTTTTAAACTTACTTCAGATACAACCGGAAGTATTACAAAAAATAATGCATGTGTTTATTATTTAACCACCGGAAGTTCTGCAAATAAAGACTTTGTTAATCCTTTAGGCGGTACGCAATATCGTTTTGTGGGTTACAGTTCTGCTGCAGATGCCGCAAGCGGATCAAATCCTATTGAAGTTAATCTCAGCATACCTCCTGTAACTATTAATGAAACAGGTGATAATATTTTCCAATGGCATTCTAAAGATACTGCGGATGCCGATCACATGATTACTACCTGTATTCCTATTGAAGGTATCGATATTTATAATGGTTTGAATGCGGGTTCATCAGATAAAATTAAGGTTACTTCAACATATACTTTTGGCGGTACCAAATCCGGACTTCTTACGATGACCGGAGCAACCGGAGGATATATTAAGAAAGAAACCAATACTTATCCCAGCGGTCCGATTAATGAAGGTCTTTCGTTGAATCCCGATCCTTATACAGGCGGATTTGCCGTTAACGGCGGTAACCCTGCAAGAAGTTCGGGTGACGGAAGTGAGATTACATTTACAATAAATATTTACCGACCTGGCTATTCTACTCCTGATACTTACAATGTAAAAATGAAGTATGATAAGATGTCTTCAGGTTTTTAAATAGTTTATAATATTTATAATTCTTGAAATTTACCGACCCCAATTGTTAGAAAAATATCATCTAACTTTTGGCGGTCGGTTTTTTTTGAGAATTTAAATTTTTGTATAATAAGTTTTTGTTGCTTTAACAGTTTCAAGCTTTGTGTATAATAGTGTTATATAATAACAGAATGGGAAATAAATAAAACATGGCAGACAAAATAAAAGAGGTACCTGATTCAAATAAAGATATATGTGTGGAATTGCTGAGGATTATCGGTATTTTGATGGTTATAGGAACACATATTAAATTGGATGGTGTCGTTGATTACAATACGGATATTTATAGAAGTTTTGTTGCTTGTGCAGTCGGAGACGGAGTAGCTGTATTTTGGTTAATACTCGGTTTTTTTGTTTTCAAATCGGATAATTATTCTCAAAAAATCAAAAAAATGGTAAAAAGGGTATTGATTCCTTTATTCGTTTATTCGATGTTTATGCTGTTTTTTTATGATTTCATTGTTGGTAATTCTTCTATTATTGAAAGCGTAAAACTGTATCCTTCGGATATTGTGTATATTGTATATTACGGATTGCTTAGATGGCAAACTGTTATTCCCGGATGCGATCATCTGTGGTATCTGTATGTTTATGCAGTTGTTATTATTATATTCCCTGCCTTAAAGGGGATTTATGATTATCTTGAAAAATGGTTCTTTGTACAAGATTCAAAAAATAAGATAAAGAGATTAATTATAGGCGTAATTGTCGTATTATTGATTTTATTAATAAACGATATCACTTTTAATAATTTGCTCGTTTTTTCTCATCATACTTTATCAGGTGCGAGTGCTGCAGCTGTTTTTGTGATAGTCGGTGCATTATTTTACAGAAATATTGACAATATTAAAGGAAATATTAAATTCGGTATTTTAAGCAGCGTAGTATTAATATTGACACTTTTAATCAGGACGATAACACAACATTGGCTCTATAATCATGCACAAGGGTTGGAACAGCCTTTATTTTGGTTCACCGGTTTTTCCTTTGTGTCTGTAATATCCGTTCTGTTGATTGTTTTTGGCTTTTTTGAAAAGATAAGCAATTTTAAATATCTTTCATATATCGTATCTTTTATCGGTAAAAATGTATTTGGCATATATATAATACATATACTTGTTAATGATTTTTTGCAAAACAGATTTAATTTCAAGAATGTTGTCATATCAAAGTTCGGTTATGCCGGTGTAAATGTTTTATTTTACCAGATTATATATACGTTGATTATATTTATTGTTTCGCTTTTAATATGTTCACTTTTCAGATTTGTAATTTATACGGTAAAATATGCTGCTTCTGAAAGCAAAAATAATGATTAAAGATAGATTTACTGTTTTCGTTGATGAAAAACAGTATTGAAGATGATTTAATATACAAAAAATACAAAAATATACATATACTGTATGGGATTGGTTTTCGATTTCGGCAAAATAAAGATAATTGAAATCAAAACAGTTATACCGGAGTAAATTCAATGAAAAATATTTTAAAAAACTTTATTTTTTACGGCAATTATTCAAAAAGGGCGATTTACGGTGCTGCAATATCTTTACTTTTGAGCTTTTTTTCTTTTACGGGTCAGCAAATAGAAGAGACGGGGACGATTACGCCCGGTTTTTTGGATATTATTTCCTTTTTTGGATATTTGATAATTTATTTTGTTATAGTATATTCTTCTTTTTATCTTTTTGAAACAATCGGGTTTAAGGAAAAAAGAATCAATTTAAACGATTACGGCATTTATTTCATTTCTTTCGGGATTCTTTCGGTTATATATTTCATATTGCTTCTCGGTGTTTTCCCAGGAATCTTTGCGTTTGATTCGAATACGCAGTTTTTGATGTATGAATATAAAAAGATAAGCGAACACCATCCCGTAATTTATACTTTGCTATTAGGTTATATCGTTGATAACTATTCATATATGGGGAATTATAATATCGGCGCGTTTATTTATTCTATTCTCCAGATTCTGATAATGTCTTTGGGTTTTTCTTTTGTTTCGCTCTATACCTATAAAAGACTTAAAAATTTTATCCCGTGGATTTTATCCCTCATATTTTATGCCGTTTATCCGCCGATCCTGCTTCAGGTTTTGTCGGCTACAAAGGACAGTCTGTTTTTGTCGTTTATGATGATTACGATTGTTTTGTCTTTGATTATGATCGATTATTCGAAAAGATTCTTTGACAACAAGATTGTTATTTTCGTTTGGGTTATTTCATTTGTTTTGATGACGATATTAAGAAACAACTGCATGTATGCAATCCCTTTTTTGCTGATAGGACTTATTTTAACCGTAAAAAAATACAAAAAACAGACTTTGATTGTAATTGCAATAGCATTGGCTTTGTTTTTTGTTTATAAAATTGCATTTGTACCTTCAATTGTCTATAAAAAAGTCGATGACAGGGAAAAACTGTCCGTTTTGGTGCAGCAATTAAACAGAATCTATAACAGTCCGAATGCAAACATAACGGAAGAAGAAAAGATATTTATGGAAGATTTGCTCTCGGACGGCGTCGATTATTATTATCCGAAAATTTCCGACTATACCAAGGCGTATATGGATATCGATTATTATAACGAACATAAATCTGAGGTCTTTAAAACATATATAAAGATTGTTTCGAAAAATCCGAAAATTGCCGCCGAATCCTTCCTTGAAAATACCGAGGGATTCTATTTTCCGTATTCTGCCCTGGCTCTTTACCCTGACGGAAAGGGCGGTTACTGGCCTGTGGCATGCTGGGAGCCGTGGTATTTTGATTCGAAAATACCTTCCGTTTTGGATTTTTTTGGAATATTCGGTGAATCCGATTTTATATTGTATAATCCGGTTGCCAAAACATTATTCTATCCGGGTTCTTTGTTTTACTTATTCGTAATAATGTTCGGATATGCGGTTTACAAAAAGAAAACATCATTCGTTGTCGTTTTTTTATACACATTGATGCTGCTTGGCACTTATTTCCTCGGACCCGTTGCGCTTGTTAGATATGCGATTTATTTATATACTTTTGTGCCTTTGTATTTATGCATGTTAAAAGAGAATAAAGAAAACAATATTCATACGTAACGGATTGAAGCAGTGCGCTTATTGTGATAATATTATTTTAAACTCGATAAAGGATATACTTATGATTAGATTTCTGAAAACCGTAAAAAGCATATATCGGTTGATTAACAATCCGGTTTCGCGTTTTATTTTTAAAACCGTTTTTCTTTCTATGGCTTTTTTGGGAAAATGGTTTTTCATAATCGTTGTCGGACCGATAAGCTTCTTTGTGCTTAAAGTTTCGTTTCGTCACGCTTTGACCAAGACCTTCCCCAAAATGATGAAAAAATATTTTACTGTCACTTTCCCGAAGATTTTGAAAACGAAATTAAGCAAAACCTATCCCGTAAATCTGATATCGTCTTTTATTCAAAAATAAAAATTTGCGATTATTCCCCATGGAATAATCGCTGTTTTTTTATTTGAGAATTTCCGGCGTTTATAAATTTTTTACTTGTCAAATCGTATTTTTTAGTGTAAATTCATTTATTGTGTAATATTGTACAGAGGAATCGTTCGGTTTTTTTCTTCTTATTTATATGCATTTTCGAATGAATTTACATTTTTTATTTCTATTTTGCGTATATAATTCGAAGGCCCGGACAAATATTTCGGATAATTTGTGAATGGAGTTTTTTATGGCAAAATATCTCGTGATTGTGGAATCACCCGCAAAAGTAAAAACAATTAAAAAGTTTTTGGGTTCGAACTATGAAGTTGTGGCTTCTCAGGGACATGTCAGAGATATGCCCAAAAGTCAGCTCGGATTCGATGAGAATTTTGACCCCAAATATATAACCATCAGAGGAAAGGGAGACGTGCTTTCGACATTAAGAAAAGAAGTGAAGAAAGTGGACAAGATTTATCTTGCGACCGACCCTGACCGTGAAGGAGAAGCAATCAGCTGGCATCTTTACGAAGCCCTGAATTTAAAAGAAAAGAAAGTTTCGAGAATTACTTTTAACGAAATCACGCAAAATGCCGTCAAAGAAGCTTTAAAGAATCCCCGTGACATAGACATGAATCTCGTTGACGCACAGCAGACGCGCCGTGTGCTCGACAGAATGGTGGGATACAGAATTTCTCCCCTTCTTTGGGCGAAGATCAAAAGAGGTCTTTCCGCAGGAAGAGTGCAGTCCGTTACTTTAAAGATGATTTGCGACAGAGAAAACGAAATAAATGCTTTTATCGCCAAGGAATACTGGTCTCTTGATGCCGTACTTAACATTGAAGGCGAAAAAAAGCCCCTTGTAGCGTCTTTTTACGGTAAGGGTGATGAGAAACTCGAATTAACCGATAAAACGCAGGTAGAGGGCATTAAAAAGGATTTACAGGGTGCTCAGTTCAAGGTTTCGGAAGTAAAAACAGGCAGCCGTAAGAAAAATTCGCCCCTTCCCTTCACTACATCGACTCTTCAGCAGGAAGCGAGCAAAGTGCTCGGATTCTCCACTCAAAAGACCATGCGTATCGCACAAAGTCTCTATGAAGGCGTAAATGTAGGAAAGAGCACCGTCGGCGTTATCACATACCTTCGTACCGATTCCACCAGAGTTTCGGATGAAGCCGTTAAATCAGCAAAAGAATTTATCACCAAAAAATTCGGTGCGGAATTCAACAATCCCGCAGAGCAGAGCAAGGGCTCCGGCAAAAAGATACAGGATGCTCACGAGGCCATCAGACCCACGGATCTTTTAAGAAGTCCGGAGATGATGAAGGAATACCTCGGAAGAGACGAGTTAAGACTCTACACTCTTATTTACAAGAGATTCCTTGCTTCGAGAATGGCACCCTGCGTATTTGATACGGTATCCACAAAGATTTCCGCAAAAGATTATTCCTTCAGGGTATGCGCATCCAAAGTTGCGTTTGAAGGCTACAGAGCCGTTTATACTTCGGACGATGACGAAAAGGACGAAAAGAACGCTCTTGTAAACAAACTCGACAAAAAGAGCAAACTTACGCTTGATAAACTCGAAGGCGAACAGCATTTCACACAACCGCCCGCACATTTTACGGAAGCGGGTCTCGTAAAAGCGATGGAAGAGCAGGGTATCGGACGTCCTTCCACATATGCGCCCACAATCACGACGATTATGGCACGTCATTATGTAGTTAAGGAAAACAAGAATCTCTATGTATCCGAACTCGGCGAAGTCGTAAACAAAATGATGGAAGACGCTTTCCCCACTATTGTAGATGTAAGCTTTACCGCAAATATGGAAGCGCTTCTCGATGCAATAGAAGAAGGCAATGTTCAGTGGAAAACCGTCGTTGCAAACTTCTATCCCGATCTTGACGAAGCCGTAAACAAAGCCACAAAGGAACTTGAGCATGTAAAGGTTCAGGATGAAGAGAGCGATGAAATCTGCGAACTTTGCGGCAGAAAAATGGTATTTAAATTCGGACCACACGGCAAGTTTTTGGCATGTCCCGGTTTCCCCGAATGTCGCAATACCAAATCATTCCTCGAAAAAATCGGTGTTTCCTGTCCCAAATGCGGAAAGGAAATCGTAATAAGAAAGACCAAGAAAGGCAGAACCTATTACGGCTGCGAGGGCGCTCCCGAGTGCGATTACATGTCATGGCAGAGACCTCTTGCCGAGAAATGCCCCAAATGTTCGTATCCTCTCACAAAGCGCGGAAACAAGAAGGTCTGCACCAAAGAAGGCTGCGATTATATTTCATAATCTGATTGAAAATTTAAAATAAGACCGTGAAGACACTTGGTTTTCACGGTTTTTTTATTTTAAATATGGTTTACATATTAATTTATTTGCTTTACATCCGATAAATAGAGTAAGAACATAAAAGGCGCAAGGATGCGTAACAGGTAAAAGGACTTATGATTGTATAGGTTCTTTTATTTTTTTATCTTGATATTTTTTATCCGGCCGGACATGAAAAACCGCCCGAAACTACATCTTGTGTTCGGTTTTTTCAAAAAATCGACCCAAAACAGACGCATCCGACATTTTATTTAGTGTTTAACCTTTATATTTGACACAATATGAGGTAGTTTTTTTGTAAAATTACTTGTGTTTTTATACAGGTTTTGTATAATTAAATAAGGTGGGTAAAGTGTGCCTATTTTGTGTATGCAAATGTCAGAATAAGGAGGCGTACATGATTAACACGAGCAATTTTAATTATATTAACGTACTGGATAAAGCAGCGGACGGAGCGTGGCTTCGAAACGAGGCTATCAGTAACAATATCGCAAATGCTACCACACCCAATTACAAGAGACAGGAAGTGGCTTTTGAAGATGCGCTGAGAGCTTCGATTCTCGGGGCAACGGAAGGAAGCCTTGACAAAAAAGTTCACAATGCCGATCTTTCCACCGTCCGTCCGAGGGTTTTCACAGATTCCGGACAGGTAAGCTACAGACTCGACGGCAATAATGTCGATCCCGAGAACGAAAACATTCAGCTTGCCAAGAACCAGCTTTATTATCAGGGAATCATGAGCGGTATCGATCACGAATTCGACACCATGAGAACCGCTATGGGCAAGTAAGGAGGTAAATTATGGGAATGTTTGATGCTTTGGATGTTTCTGCTTCCGGTCTTACCGCGCAGAGATACCGTATGGATATAATCTCCGAAAATGTTGCGAATGCCAATACCACGCGTAAGGAAGACGGCAGCATTTACAGGAGAAAAGTTGTTACTTTTGAAGCAAAAGGTGCCGACGGGCTGCCTTTTAAAACAGTGCTCGGACGCTCGACCGCCGATTTGTCCGACAATCTCGGAAAAGGCGTTCGCATTACTTCGGTTCGCGAAGACAAAACATCCGATTTCAAGAAAGTTTACGATCCCTCGCACCCCGATGCGGACGAGGCGGGATATGTTTATTATCCGAATGTGGATATTATTACCGAGATGACCAACCTTATTGATGCTTCGCGTGCTTACGAAGCCAATGCAACGGTTGTCGATGCAACGAAAAACATGCTTCAGCAGGGATTACAGATCGGTAAATAATAAAGGTTAACATAATATGGACAGAATATCAAAAGTGTACGGCATAGATACCGAAGCCGTAAAGAATTTAAAACAAATGGCCGGTCAGGAAAGAGTCGGAGGCGATAACGACATGTTCAAGTCCCTTCTTGATTCGGCGATAAACAATATCAATACGACCAATGCCTATTTATCGAATGCCGAAAACGAAAAGATTAAATTTGCGCTCGGCGAAAGCGAGTCGACACATGATTTGACGATTGCCCTGCAAAAAGCTTCGACGGCACTTCAATATACGGTTGCCGTCAGAGACAAATTCCTTGAAGCATATAAGGAAATAATGAATATGCAAATCTAAAAGGGGTTTTGCTTAATGTTTTTTCGATTAAGAATTCTTGTTAATTCGGGAGAATGATATGTTTGAAAAACTGATTGACAAATTAAAAGAACTTCCGCCCAAGTTTCTGGCTTGGTGGAACAAATTCACAAGAAATCAAAAAGTAATGATTATCAGTGTGGCACTCGGCGTCATAGCGGCGTTTGCCATTCTTATTGCGGTTGTCACCAGGACTCAGTACGTTCATATCATAACCTGCGAAAACGCAACACAGGCTTCTCAGGTACAGGAACTTTTAAGCGCGAATAACATCGATTATAAAGTTTCCGAATCCGGACTTGTTTTCTCCATCGACAAAACCAAAGTATCTGAGGCAAATATTCTTCTCGGTTCAAATAATATCCTGACGGATCCGTATTCGGATTTGGACAATGTTCTTGCGACATCCCTTTCCACGACCGAAGCCGACAAGCAGAAGATGTATACGGCTTACAGGGAAAACAAATTGAAGAAAGACCTTGAAAGCCTTTCTTTCGTCGATACCGCAAGCGTTAATATGTTCGTTCCCGAAAACGACGGAACTCTTATCAGAAACAACAAGGAATCCTCTGTACAGATTACTTTGGGCCTTTCCGGAGAATGCAGCCCCGAAAACGCAACGGCGATAGCAAGAATGGCCAAAACCGTTGTCGGAAACGATACAACCGACAATATCGTAATTATCGACAGAAACGGCAATCTTTTGTTCTCGGGCGGAGACGAATCCTCGCTCGCAGGTTATGCAACGAGTACGCTTTCTCTTAAACAGGAAGCCGAGAGAGTCGTAAGAAACGATGTGTCAAACGTACTTTTGGGAACCAAGGAATTCGATTACGTAGTGGTTTCTCCGAGCCTCGTTCTTGATTTATCCTCACAGGAAGTTCAGAAAACCACATATACTCCCGCGGACGGACAGACTCAGGGGCTTTTGTCCCATGAAACAAGTTACGAAGCCGAAGCTGAAGGCGGAACGGCTCTTATTCCCGGCACCGACAGCAACGTTGAACAGAATACGACTTATGTTTACGAAAACGGCGGCGGAAATTCAAGCACGGTCACACAATTTGAAAAAGATTATCTTCCGAATACTGAAACCGTTTTGCAAAGCATTCCCGCAGGCGGCATCAAATATGACGAATCATCGATTGCGGTTACCGCCATCAGACTTAAAGTCATAAAAGAAGAAGACGTAAAAGCCCAGGGGCTCCTTGATGAAATGTCATGGGATGAATATAAACTTGCGAACGGAGAAAGAACCAAACTTGAAGTTGACGAAGACTATTACAGTCTTATTTCGGATGCTTCGGGTATTTCAAAAAGCGACATTACGGTTGTTGCTTACGAAGAACCGTTCTTTGTAGACAAATCAATCGCCAATTTCAATTGGACCAATATAATTCAGATAGCTTTGATAGTTATCATTATGATTCTTCTGGCCCTCGTTGTTTTAAGAACGTTAAAGGGCGAGAAGAAGGGCGAAGAGGAAGTTGAAGAAATTTCCGTGGAAAAACTTTTGCAGACCATGCCCGAGGAACAGCTTGAAGATATCGATCTTGAAGCCAAATCCGAAACCAGAAAGATGATCGAAAAATTTGTTGACGAAAATCCCGAAGCCGTTGCAAACCTTCTTCGCAACTGGCTAAGCGAGGATTGGGGGTAAATAATGCGTAACAACGAAGATAAGATTTCAGGGCTTCAAAAAGCTGCGATACTTCTGATATCGCTCGGACCCGAGAAATCGGCCAATGTATTCAAACACCTGAAAGAAGAGGAAATCGAAGAACTTACTCTTGAGATTGCAAACACGAGATCCGTTTCTCCTCAGGTCAAAGAACAAATCATCAACGAATTCTACGAAGTCTGTCTTGCACAGCAGTATATCGCCGAAGGCGGTATCGGTTATGCAAAAGAACTTCTCGAAAAAGCACTCGGAAGCGACAAAGCCAATGACGTGCTTAATAAACTGACCTCATCCATTCAGGTTAAGCCCTTCGAATTCGTCAGAAAGACGGATGCGCAACAGCTTTTATCCTTTATTCAGGATGAGCATCCTCAGACCATCGCTTTGATTCTTTCTTACCTCGGTCCCACTCAGTGCTCGGCAATCATATCCGCACTCACGCCGGAACTTCAGGCTGATGTTGCAAAAAGAATCGCAACCATGGACAGAACGAGCCCCGATGTTATCAAAGAAGTCGAAAAAATACTCGAGAGCAAACTCGCCAATCTCGTCAACCAGGATTACACGATTATCGGCGGCGTGGACCACGTTGTCGAAATCCTCAACCATGTTGACAGAGGAACGGAAAAACATATCATGGAAACCCTCGAAATCGAAGATCCCGAACTTGCGGACGAAATCAGAAAGAAGATGTTCGTATTCGAAGACATTCTTCTTCTCGACGACAGAGCAATTCAGAGAGTCCTCAGAGACGTCGACAACAACGACCTTGCGATTTCGCTCAAGGGCTCAAACGAAGAAGTACAAAATGCTATTTTCAACAATATGTCCAAGCGTCTTGCCACCATGATAAAAGAAGACATGGAATTCATGGGCCCTGTGCGTATGAAGGATGTTGAAGAAGCCCAGCAGAAGATTGTTAATACCATAAGAAAACTTGAAGACTCCGGAGAAATCGTTATTTCCAGAGGCGGAGGAGATGAGATAATTGTATAATAATCTTTATAAATCGTCCTACGTCAATCAGGACAAAAAAGTTCGTGTAATTGAATCTAACGATCTTGTTGCCAAAAAACTCGACAGCATCGCGAATACCATTATTTCCGACAATTCCGACGATCTCGGAGAAGAGATAATGCAGGATGTTTCCGCGTCCACGGTAGCAAGTCTTTTAAGGGACGAAAACGAACCCCGCGTCAAGAATTTCGATGTCACACAGACGATAAATCCCAAGAATTCCATGAGCAAGGAATCGGTTCAGGTTGTAAACAATATTGCGAGCGACATTGTGGCAAGAGCCAATTCCGAAGCAGAGAAAATAATCAGGGAAGCACAGATAGAAGCCGAAAAAATCAAAGATCAGGCTTATAAAGCCGCAAGAGCCATGGGTTATGACGAAGGCATCAATGCCGGCAAGGAAGCTTTGGTTGAAAAAGAACTTCTTTTGAATAAACAAAAAGAAGAACTGATAGAGGAATACAAAGCCAAAATCGATGATATCGAACCTGCGCTTGTCGATGTTTTGACGGATATTTACGAACATGTATTTCAGGTGGATTTTTCGGACCGTAAGGAAGTGATTTACTATCTTGCCAAAAATACGCTGGCTTCCATGGAAACCGGCAAATCTTACGCGCTTCGCCTTTCTCCCGAAGATTTCAATTTCCTTTCGATGCAAAAGAGGGAACTGGTTAAAGGCAGCGGTATTTCGGTAGACAATCTTGAATTTATAGAAGACAAATCCCTTACGCAGGGGAATGCTTTTATCGAAACTGACGGCGGTATATTCGACTGTTCCGTTACGACGCATCTTGAGAATTTACGTAAAACATTACAGGTTCTTAGTTTTGAGAAAGATTGATTTTCGATTCCATGAACATTGAGAAATATCAGGAAGTAAAATACAAAAAATTCTTCAATAAACTCGGAAAAGTGGTCAATGTTGTCGGCCTTACCGTCGAATCGTCGGGACCGGATGCCACTTTGGGAGATATTTGCAAGATTTATACCGATAATCTCAAATCAAATTACATTGTTGCGGAGGTTGTCGGATTTAAAGACAATAAGACGCTTCTGATGCCTTATGAAGTGACTAGCGGCATCGGATTAGGCTGCCTGGTTGAAAACGAAGGATGTCCTTTAAGTATTCAGGTCGGACCTTTTCTTCTCGGAGAGGTTCTTGACGGCCTCGGCCGCCCGATGGATGGACGCGTTTTCACATCGGGCATTTCTTATAGTGTGGAGAACGCTCCTCCCGATCCTATGAGCAGGGAAATCATTAATGAAATCCTTCCTCTGGGCGTAAAAGCCGTAGACGGTTTGATAACCATCGGAAAAGGCCAGAGAATCGGTATTTTCGCAGGCTCCGGTGTCGGAAAATCCACGCTCATGGGTATGTTTGCGAGAAATACCAAAGCGGATATTAACGTTATTGCCCTAATCGGAGAGCGTGGCCGTGAGGTAAGGGAATTTATCGAAAGAGACCTCGGCGAAGAAGGCATGAAACGAAGCGTCGTCGTAGTCGCAACTTCCGATAAACCCGCGCTTGAGAGAAACAAAGCCGCCAAAACCGCGACCGCCATTGCCGAATATTTCAGAGACAAGGGCAAGGACGTTTTGCTTATGATGGATTCGCTTACACGTTTTTCCATGGCACAGCGCGAAATCGGTTTGGCATCGGGCGAACCGCCCGTTACAAGGGGTTATCCGCCTTCGGTTTATGCGGAAATGCCAAAGCTTTTGGAGAGAGCCGGCAGAGATGAGAAAGGCTCGATTACAGGTCTTTATACCGTTCTTGTTGACGGTGATGATTTTAACGAACCCATTACCGATACCGCGCGAAGCATTCTTGACGGTCATATCATGTTAAACAGAAAACTGGCCCACAAGAATCATTACCCCGCCATCGATATTTTGCAATCCATATCCAGATGTATGTCGTCGATTGTCGACAAACAGCAAAAGATGGATGCGGGCAAACTTAAAAACATTCTCGCAACGTATCAGGATGCCGAAGACCTTATAAACATCGGTGCTTACAAAAAAGGCTCAAACGCCGCAATCGACGAATCGATTGCATATATCGGAAAAGTTAACGATTTCCTCATGCAGGCCACCGACGAAAAATTCACTTACGAAGAAACCATAGAGCTTATGCATCAACTGTTTGAATGATAGGTAAACAAAATGGCTGTCTACAGATTTAAAATGCAAAGCGTTCTCGATATAAAAGAAAAGCTCGAAACGCAGGCCAAACAGGAATTCGCGAATGCAAACATTAAACTCATGGAAGAGGAAGCACTTCTTGCAGATATCCGAAAAAGAAAAAACGATTATATCGAAGAGGGCGTGAAATTAAGGCTTGAGACCATCGATCCGGTTGCAATCGACATAAACAAAAGAGCCGTCGAAGTTATGGAAGACAACGAAAAAGCACAGGAGAGAGAAGTTGCCGTAGCAAGAAAAAACGTCGAGGCCGCGAGAAAAAAGATGATGGATGCGCGTACCGAGACGAAGATGTACGAGAAATTAAAGGAAGACGATTTCAAGGAATTCATGACCGAGGAAGGTAAAGCTGAAAGCAAGGAAATCGATGAACTCAACAGTTTCAGATTTTCCGAAAAATCCAAAAGAGGAGAATAAAAATGGCTTCTTCACCCGAAGAGATTAAATTAAAAGAAGAAAAAAAGAAAATCCAGGACGAGAAGAAAAAGCTGAAAAACGAGCAGAAAAAATCACAGCAGGATGCAAAGAAACGTGCAAAGGAACTCGCCAAACAGGAAGCCGAACTCTATGACGAAAATTCGGGATCGAGCATGTTCGGTGCGATTGTCATTACCATTGTTCTCATCCTTGTTTGGATAGGTATATTCTGCCTTGTGGTCAAGCTTGACATCGGAGGCGTGGGTACCAATGTATTTGCTCCCATTCTTAAAAACATTCCGGTTGTGAAAATGATTCTCCCCAAGGATTCCGTAATCGAAACTCAGGATGTCGAAAGCTATTACGGATACACCTCTTTGTCGGATGCCGTTGACAGAATAAAACTCCTCGAGACCGAATTGGCCAATATTCAGGCCGAAAACGAAATCAATAAAGAACAGATTGATGCGCTTACGACAGAAATCAACAGACTTAAAACATTCGAAGCAAACCAGGTTGAATTCGACAGGGTTAAAAACCAGTTCTATCAGGAAGTTGTTTACTCCGAAAAAGGACCGGGGCCTGAACAGTTTGCGAGATATTACGAATCGATCGACCCGGCTACCGCCGAATACATTTACAGACAGGTTGTTCAGGAAGAAGCGGTAAGCGAAGAAATAAAAGAATACGCAAAAGCTTATTCGGAAATGAAACCCAAGCAGGCGGCTGCAATTTTTAACGCTATGACGGACAATCTTTCGCTTGCGGCAAAAATTCTCGAAAACATGAATGCCGAAGACCGCGGAAACATTCTCGGCGCAATGAATCCCGATACGGCTGCAAAGATTACCAAAATAATGGAACCTTAAACTAAAGAATTTTGATTTTCTTTCGATAAAATATTTAGAGATTTTTCTCGAATATTTTAAGAAAGGAGGAAAATGATGGGTACATCGGGTATTACTAATCTTGTAAATGACTTGAATCTCCTTAACGTCGACATTCCTAAGAACGGCGAATCATCCAACGGTGAATTTGCCAAAACTTTCGAAAATGTTTCACAAAACGGCGAAATCGAAGCAATCAAATCCAAATCGGTCAATGTTGCTGATGAACTTAAAACTTCCGAAAACAGCGTAAAAGACAATTACCTTAAAGAAACAAACGGAAGAAAGTTCGAAAAGAACGTTGAAAACAATAAAGATTCGAACGCCGCTTCCAAAACGGATTCCGGAAATTCCAATATCAAAAAATCAAATATTGACAACAAAGAAGAACAGATTGATGCAGCTACGGAAGCCGTTTCCGCGATTGTTAACGCATATTGCGAAGCTTTCGGTTTGACGGTCGACGATTTCAAGGCATTTCTTGAAGAAAACGACATATCGGTTTCGGATTTGCTTGATTCCGCAAAAGTTCAGTCAATCGTAATGCAGTTAAACGGTATTACCGATTCTGTTGATATTCTTACCGATGACGGTATTTTCGATTCGATCAGAAATCTTGAATTCGTTACGGAGAATAACGCAAACGCATTGAAAGAAGACTTAAATCTCGATTTATCGGAAGTTAAGGATTTGCTTGACAATGCAAAAGCAGAACTCGAAGTCGCTTCTCAAAGAGAAGGAGTTGAAATAAAGAGCGTTACGGTTAATCATCAGGCGGTTGAAGTTAATACGGAAAGAACCGATGAGGTTTTCGAACAAAACGACATTTCGCCGGTTGAAATCAAACAGAGCCCCGGGAGCGATTCCGACAAAAAATCTTTCGAAAACGAAAGCGGTTTCTCGGGAAATAATTTATCGGGAGATAATCAGATTCATAACAATTTACAGGTCAATAACGAAGAAGTTGTTTCATACTCGGACAGAGCTTCGGAAATCTACGATCAGATCGGTGAGCAGATAAGAAACATTTCAAGCGAAAACATCAGGGAAATCGAGATAAGACTTCAGCCCGAAACTCTCGGAACGATTCATGTAAGAGTTTCCGAAAACCAGGGTGTTATGAAGGCGGAACTTATTACCGATAACGAGAATGTCAAAGCTGTCATTGAAAGTCAGCTCATTCAGCTTAAACAGGATTTCGACGAATCCGGAATTAAGGTTAACGAAGTCGAAGTAAGAGTTTCGACAAACGAATTTAACGAAAATGCCGAACAGGATTCCAAGCAGGAAGAAAACGAAGCTGCGGCAAGAACAAATACTCAAAGAAGAATTAATCTTGCGGACGGAATCGATGCGCTTGATATTGAAGAGTATGAAGACGATGAAAAAATTGCCGTTGAAATGATGGCGGCAAACGGTAATTCAATGGATTACAGAGCATAGGAGATTTATTATGGCACTTACAGCACAATATGTTGACGGTAAATTACTTACTCAGTCATCTCAAACCGCTCAGGCTAATAAAACCAAAGCAAAAGAAGGTACTCAGGCAGAGCGCGGCTCAAGTGAAATGGATAAGGATGCTTTTTTGCAGCTTTTGGTTGCTCAGATGAAGTATCAGGATCCCCTCGAACCCACTTCCAACACGGAGTATATTTCCCAATACGCAACGTTTTCCGAACTCGAACAGATGCAGAACATGTCGGGCAGTCTCACTTTATCGAGAGCAAGCGAAACGGTCGGCAAAGAAGTTATCATTGAGACGAAAATGGAATCCGGCGAATCCAAAACTGTTCAGGGATACGTTGAAAAAGTCGTTTACAACGGTTCAAAAGCATATCTTTCGGTTGACGGTTCTCTTTATTCAATCGACGATCTTAAAGAAGTTATCGACGGCGAATATTTATCCGGCGCCAATTCCGTTGAAAAGATTCAAAGCATTTTGGAAAAACTTCCCAGAGTCGAAGGCCTTACCTTAAACGAAGTCGGAAGCGTAGTCGAAGCTTACAATCTTTACGGAAATTTAAGCGAATATCAGATGTCTCTTCTTTCCAAAGATGCGGAAGAAAAACTTTTGTCATATGTTTCCAAAGCAAACGAACTTATGGCGGCCGCACTTGTTGAGGACAGAGAGAGCGCAAACACCGAGAATTCGGACATCGACGATATCGAAAAAAAAGTTGAAGCCGCGGGCGAATCGGGTGAACTTTAATCATTTGATTTTTAATGCTAATGATTGGATGTTCTTTTACCGATAAAAATTATGGTTACAATTAAATATCGATTTCAGGGAGGGTAAGACATGAATATCAACAATTCACAATTCCTTTCCAACCTGCAGATTCAGGAAGCTTTGTTTAATTCGAAAACCGTTAATGCTTCGGGAAACGTAAACAAAATCCCTTCGAATTTCGCTTCTTTCGACGATGTTTTGAAAAAGAAACTCGAAGAAAACGAAAATGTTCCGTTGAACAATCAGGTGAGATTTTCAAAGCACGCAATGAACAGACTTGATAACAGAAACATTTCGCTTACGGATGTTCAGATGGAAAGACTTAACGAAGGCGCCAGAAAAGCAGGCGAAAAAGGAATCAAAGAATCACTTGTACTCGTTGACGAACTCGCTTTTATCGTAAATGTGGAAAACAAAACGGTAGTAACGGCGATGAATCAGGGGAACAATGACGAAAACATTTTTACAAATATTGACGGAGCGGTAATCGCTTAGCCGGACCTTCGGGAAGCTAATATTAAGAGGCAGAAGTTCTCTTAATTCCGTCCAAAATAAAATAATGGAGGACAAATATTATGATGAGAGCACTTTACTCCGGCGTTTCGGGGCTTAAGACACACCAGACCAAGATGGACGTTATCGGTAACAATATTGCCAATGTCAATACTACCGCATACAAATCTCAGTCGGTTACTTTTTCGGAACTCATGTATCAGACGACACAGGCTGCTTCCGGACCCAACGCAACGACCGGTACCGCAGGTTTAAACGCCAAGCAGATCGGTTTGGGTTCTGTTTCCGGCGCTATTTCAACAGCAATCACTACTCCCGGTTCTTCACAGACAACAGGCAATCCTTTTGATTTAAAGATCACGGGAAATTCATTTTTCATAGTTAACAACGGTAAGGACAATTATTTTACGAGAGACGGTTCTTTCTATGTTGACGCGGCAGGAAATCTTGCCACAACATCTACAGGTTACAATGTAATGGGATGGGGCGTTGAGGAAGCAACGGGCAACATCAAACAGGATACCGTAAAGCCTTTAAGAATCATGAGCCCCGACAATATGACATATCCTCCCGAAGCAACAAGCAAAGCTTTGGTTTCGGGTATTCTTGACAAGAACGATTCAAATGCTGCATCTTCTGCGGGAAAAACCATTTCCGTATCGATTTTTGACGGACTCGGATATGCGTATACCGTTAAATTTGCAATCAAAAACACTGAGGCTGAAGGCGTTTACAATGTCGAAATGACAGATATCCTCGATTCCAACAACGAATCCTTGAAGGATGTTTACAAAGTCGGAAACATCAAGGACATCGCTACATTCGGTTCTGATATCACCGTTAACAATCAGGATATGTACGAAACGATTCAGGGCGTGACTTATGACGGCACAACAGGTATTTATTATAAAGAGACCGGATTGTCCGAAACATTCTCCGATTATGATACCACCAAAGTACCCGGTATTTCATATGCTCCTCTTTCTACGGCTACAAGCAAGCCTGATTATCATGCGGGAGTTGATAAAATGACACTGCTTGGCACCGGAAATCTTTCCAAAGACGATCTTGAAGAAGCCTTCGGTCTTATCTATGTTAAAGATCCTACTCATTCCGGCGGCGGATATTATTATTACAACGACGGCCCCAACAACACCGGTACTTCTTACGAATTGGATGATTCGAATCCGGATGAATGGGCAACAGTGCTTCAAAACAAGGGATTTACCGGGTTTGATGCTTCCACATTCAGTGTAAGTCTTGACACCGACGGAAACGTTGATTTCTCGTTTGAACAGGAATTTACTTTTGCCGGAGAAACCGCTTTTGATGCACCCGCTACATTTACAAAGCAGATTACCGCTGAAGAAGCATTCGGTCTTCAGACTGATAATCCCAATTTGATATATACCGACATCATGGTAGTAGAAGTTGAAAACGGAAAAGCCAAAGCTCAGATTTCAACAAGCGAAACTCTTTCCGGAAATACACTTATTTTCGATACCGCAACCGGTGAATTTAAGAGCATTAACGGAGCCGATACGGCAACTTTGGATTTTGCTGTTCTTACAACAAATCTTATAGGTGAAACCGTCGACCTCGGACATTTCTCGGATGTTGAAATCGATTTCTCGAAAGCATCGATGTTCAATAACAACGGTACTTCCACAATTACCATGGTTAACGGCGACGACACCGGCTTGGGATCGGGAAGAAAACTCGGTGAATTATCCGGTGTTTCCATCCAGAATAACGGTATGATTTATGCATCGTACGACAACGGTCAGACAAGACTTCTCGGACAGATTGCCGTTGCGAATTTCGCCAATGCTTCCGGTCTTCAGAAGGAAGGCGACAACCTTTATTCCGCAACATTAAACTCCGGCGAATTCGACGGAATCGGTGTTGACGTTACGGCAGGCGGCGGATACATCTCTACCGGCGTTCTCGAAATGTCAAACGTAGACCTTTCCGCGGAATTTACGGAAATGATCACAACACAGCGTGGTTTCCAGGCAAACAGCCGTATTATTACGGTATCCGATACGCTTCTTGAAGAGCTTGTTAACTTAAAGAGATAATTTGATTTGATTCTATCGGTGCCAGACTATTTGTCTGGCACCATTTTGCGTTATATATTTAATATTTTTTTCGGAGAAAAACATGATTGAAGTAACCAAACTCGACGGGGTCAAAATATTGTTAAACGACAGATACATCGAAACTGTCGAAGAAACACCAGATACTGTGATTACAATGTCTACCGGACGCAAGATAATTGTAAAAGAAGGTAGACAAGAGATTAAAAATTTAGTAAAATCTTAGGGAAGGGGAAACTATGCATTTTCCCCGATAAAACATATATAAGAAGGACACAAAAGTGGATTTGGCTTCGATTATCGGACTCGTTGTCTGCGTCGCAATGATGCTCATCGGTATTATGACCGGTGATAACGGTGTAGCCGGTATCAAATTTTTCATTGATTTTAAGTCATTACTGATTACTTACGGTGGTGCTTTTTTTGCTGTTTTGGCTTCCATGTCCCTTAAGGATTACATCGGAGGCTTGAAGAGCTTTCTTTTGATATTCAAATCGCCGAAACAGGATGTTCCCGGAATGATCAGCAAAATAATCGAACTTTCCAACGTTGCTCGTAAGGAAGGTCTTCTTGCTCTCGAAGAAGTATCGGGAGAACTTGATGATGCATTCATGAAAAAAGGCATCCTTCTTATAGTTGACGGTACGGATCCCGAACTCGTAAGAGCCATCATGGAAACCGAACTTATAAGCACCGAGGAAAGACATAAGAAGAACATTAATTTCTGGTCCGACCTTGCGGCGATGGGCCCTGCCTGGGGTATGATCGGTACCCTCATCGGTCTGGTTCTCATGCTTCAAAACCTTTCCGATGCTTCAACCATCGGTCCCGCCATGGCTGTTGCCCTTATTACCACATTTTACGGTTCGCTTCTTGCAAACTGGATTTGTACGCCCACATCAAACAAATTAAAAGCAAACAATGCTACAGAAATACAGTGTAAGGAAATTATGATTGAAGGCCTTCTTTCGATTCAGGCAGGCGAAAACCCCAGAGTAATCGAAGAGAAACTCAAATCATTCCTTGCTCCTTCCGAAAGAAGCGCGGCTTCAAGCGAAGAGGGAGGTGAAGACAATGGCTAAGAGAAAGCAGGAAGATCCGCCTCAGGGATCGCCGGCATGGATGGCCACGTTTTCCGATTTGATGAACCTTCTTCTTTGTTTCTTCGTTCTTTTGTTTTCAATGTCGACGGTGGATGCTCAGAAATTCGAACTTGTTGCCGCTTCCTTTGCGGACACGTTTTCGATTTTTACCGCAGGCGGTAAGGCAATCGGCGAAGGCATGCTCATATCAAACGGCGTAAGTCAGTTGAGCAACCTTGATAAATACATCAATTCCATGGGTAAAGCCGAAGATTCCGAAAAGCAGGTCAACGATGCCCTTGAAGAATACGAAGCGCAGGCTCTTGCGGCAAGCGAAGAGATGGCCGAGCTCATAGAAGAAGCTTTGGAAGAAGAAAACATAAGCGACGAAGTAGGGGTTGAATTCAATTCCCAATATGTTTTGCTTACGATGAACGGAGCGCTTCTTTTTAATTCCGGAGATGCGAAATTAAAAGAAGAATCGCTTCCTTTAATGGCACAGATAGCAAGAATTCTCGAGAGATATTCCGAAGGCATTATCGAAGTCGAAGGACATACGGACAATGTTCCGATGAACGGAGCGAAATATTCCGACAACGACGAACTTTCATCCGCGAGAGCAATCAGTGTTTTCAGATATCTTTTAAACAATACCGACATCGATCCGGCAAGAATCAAACATTCGGGCAGAGGAGAATATGTTCCCATTGCTGACAATTCGACAGCCGAAGGAAGAGCGCTTAACAGAAGAGTCGAAATTAAGATATATAATTTTTACAGTACAAATTACTGATTCGGAGAGAGAAAATGAAAAAAAATCTATTAGGAATCCTGATACTCGGTCTTACTTTTGTTAATATCATTATTTCCGGTATTACGATGTTCTCGGTAATGACCACCAATCAGAAAACAGCGAAAGTCGTTGCGGATGTTGCAAATGCGATAAGCATAGATCTGGGAACGGGTTCTTCGGAAGGACAGTTTGCCGAAGCGGTACCCATCGAAAACATCGAAACATATTCGATACCCGATAAGATGACAATCGCTCTTAAACCCACAATCGGAGACGATAAAGACCATTTTTGCATGGTCAGCGTTTTCTTCTCGATTAATACCAAACATAAAGACTACAAGAAATACAGCACCACAATTTCCGAAAAAGAAAATCTTTTCAGAAGTATCATCAACGATACCATCGCTCAATACACACTCGATGATGCGAGAGTATCTCAGGATGAGATGAAAAAAGAGATTTTAAAGAAGGTACAGGAGAAATATTCGGGTTCCGATTTTATTTTCGACGTATCTTTCAGCGATATAGTTTTCCAATAATCGCTTTTGCCTAAAAACGTGGGAAGGAGGGAGACTTTGTGAGTGAAGTTTTATCGCAAAATGAAATAGACAGTCTGTTAAAAGCATTAAACAGCGGTGAAATCGACGTTGACGTAATGAAAGACAACGAGGACGGCTCCATAAAGAATTACGACTTCAAACGCCCTTCAAAGTTTTCCAAAGAACACCTTCGTACCCTTGAACTTATTTTTGAACATTACGGCAGGCTTTTATCAACAAACCTTCCGGTTTATTTAAGAAAGAACGTACAGGTAAGCGTGGCATATTCCGAATCCGTTACATTTTCGGAATTCTCGAATTCGCTCGGCAACCCTTCGGTTCTTTCGATCATAAAATTCGATCCGCTTCCCGGAGACATTATGATTAACCTGACATCTAACCTCGGTTTTACGATGGTTGACAGGATGCTCGGAGGACCCGGAAAAACAATTGACAAAGTCAGGGATTTTTCCGAGATAGAACTCAGAATTATCGAAAAGATTCTTGTTATAAGCATGCAACTTTTGAGAGAACCGTGGAAAAACGTTATCGAAATAAATCCCATTCTCGACAGAATCGAAACCAATCCGCAATTCGCTCAGATAATTGCTCCGAACGAAATGATTGCCATCGTTACGATGAACATGAAAATCGGAGATGTTGAAGGCTTCATGAATGTGGCGCTGCCGTTCCTTACGATAGAATCGGTTATCGATAATCTGAATACCAAATTCTGGTTCTCGAATATGACAAGCTTCTCTGAGGAAGATTACAACGAATACATTGCGGGAATGCTTAAAAGAGTCGATGTTCCGCTTAAATGTCTTCTCGGAAAATCGAGCGTTACGGTTTCCGATTTTACAAATCTTTCAATCGGAGACATTATAAGACTTGATACCAATGTTGAATCGGCACTCGAAATTTATGTCGGAAATATCCGCAAATTTACGGCAGTTGCCGGTGCAAGCAATGATAAATATGCAGTAAAAGTCACTTCTGTGATAAGAGAGGAGGAATAAACCTTTGGATGGTGGTATTTTATCCCAAGACGAAATAAATGCGCTGTTGTCCGGTATGGATTTGACAAATGACAATCCCTCCGAAAGTGAACCCTCACAGAGCGTTTCGACGTCTTCATCGGCGGTTGAAGATTTATCCGAATCCGAAAAGGACGCAATCGGTGAAGTAGCCAATATTTCGATGGGAACAAGTGCGACGACTTTGTACTCGCTTGTTAACAGAAGAGTTGATATTACAACTCCTCAGGTGCATATCGTAACATGGGAAGAACTCATTAACATGTACGACAGGCCCTGCGTGTTTATAAAGATCAATTATACAAACGGTCTTGACGGATCCAATATTCTGATTTTAAAAGAACTGGATGTTAAGATTATTACCGATCTCATGATGGGAGGCGACGGAACAAATACTTCCGGGGAACTCGGCGAGCTTCATTTAAGCGCCATTTCCGAAGCTATGAATCAGATGATGGGTTCATCGGCAACAAGCCTTTCTTCAATGCTTGGCAGAAAAATCGACATTTCGCCGCCCGAAGCATCGCTTATCAATATCAACGATGTTGCCGATCAGCAGGAACTTACAGGTTTCCTTTCCGGTTCATTTGTAAGCATACGCTTCAGAATGCAAATCGGGGATTTGATTGATTCGACAATCCTTCAGCTTTATCCTCTTGAATTTGCGAGAGATCTGTACAATAAATTCGTAAGCAACGGTAATGATGCAGGCGCTTCGAAGCACGAAGAGCCCAAAGAGGAAAAAACAATGGACATGGCTCCTAACATTACTCAAAATTATAGCGAGAGCGCTCCTTTGAATTCTCCTCAGGGAATGCCCGTTCAGGGAATGCCCTACGGCAATCCTTATCAGGTGCCTCCGATGGGCTATCAGATGCCTCCTTTCCCTCAGGGAAATGTGAATGTGGCTCCTGCTCAGTTCCAGACTTTCAGTCAGCCGACGGTTACGGCCAATACACCGGAAAACATAAATCTTATTATGGATGTTCCGCTTGAGGTTACTGTCGAACTCGGCAGAACAAAGAAATCAATAGCCGACATTCTTGATTTTGCTCCGGGAACCATTATTGAGCTTGACAAGATTGCGGGCGAACCTATAGACGTTTTGGTAAACGGGAAATTTGTTGCCAAAGGCGAGGTTGTTGTTATAGAAGAGAGCTTCGGTATCAGAATTACCGAAATAATTAATTGAAACAGGGGAGAAGAGAATTATGGGAAAAAATATTCTTATCGTGGATGACGCTGCGTTCATGAGAATGATGATTAAGGACATTTTATCCAAGAACGGTTACACAATCGCAGGTGAAGCCGAGAACGGAGTAAAAGCCATTGAAAAATACAATGAGCTTAAGCCCGATCTTGTTCTTATGGATATTACTATGCCCGACAAAGACGGCATTCAGGCTTTAAAGGATATTAAAGGAAGCGATCCGGACGCTAAGATTATTATGTGTTCCGCCATGGGCCAGCAGGCAATGGTTATCGAATCAATTCAGGCAGGCGCCAAAGACTTTATAGTTAAACCTTTCCAGCCCGACAGAGTTTTGGAGGCAGTCAAGAAAGTAGTTGGTTAAATATGATTCTTGCACTTAACAATTCATCCACGGGAAGTTTTGTTCAGTTTCTGACTGTATTTGTCCTGTTCATATTTGTTCTTTTGCTGTGCGCTTTTACGACCAGATTCGTAGCCGGGTATCAAAAGAACAAAATGATGTCAGGGAACATTCATGTTCTCGAAACATTCAAAATAGCGAACAATAAATTCATTCAGATTATTCAAATCGGGGATAAAACTTTTGCAATCGGCGTAGGAAAAGATTCCGTCACGATGCTTGGTGAATTAAACGAAGAGACTCTTATCATCAAAGAAACCGACGGTTTTGAAAGCATGGATTTCAAGAGTCTTCTCGACAAAGCAAAAAATATCAAACTTAAGAAATAGGCGATTGATATGAAGAATCAAAGCGTATGGTTTAAAATTGTTATAGGCTTATGCCTGCTGATTTCGGCAGGCATATTGTTGTATATTACGCCCTTAAAGGCGCACGCATCGGGATTGCAAAATGTCGATGATTTAACCGACGCCATTACTTCCTCAATCAGCAACGATATTGAAAACGAACTTAACGCGGACAATCCCAATTCGACTTTCAGCGTAAGTTTCAATTCCGGTAACGGTGAGCTCAACGGTTCTTTAAGAATACTTTTGATACTCACCTTTATTTCTTTTATACCCGCGATGCTTGTAATGCTTACGAGCTTTACGAGAATCATTATAGTTCTCCATTTTACGAGAACCGCTCTGGGTACGCAGACCGCGCCTCCGAATCAGGTGCTTATCGGTCTTGCGGTTTTCCTTACTTTGTTTATCATGGCACCCGTACTTACAAGGGTTAATAACGAAGCCATCATTCCTTTTGACAAAGGCGAAATTTCCGCCAAAGAAGCTTTGGACAAAGGAATGGTTCCTTTGCGTGAATTTATGTACGGTCAGACTCAGGCAAAAGACGTTGCTACTTTTATGGAAATAGCCAACCTCGAATGGGACGGAATCGACCCCGAAGCGGTTCCTTCGACTGTTCTTATTCCCGCTTTTGTTTTGTCGGAACTCAGAACATCGTTTATTATCGGTTTTTTGATTTACATTCCGTTTATTGTAATAGACATGGTTGTATCGTCGATACTTATGAGTATGGGTATGATGATGCTGCCGCCGACCACGATTTCCACTCCGTTTAAGATATTGCTTTTTGTGCTTGCGGACGGTTGGAATCTCGTAATCGTCAATCTGGTAAGATCATTTTATTGAGGAAAAATTTTATTTGATTCGATTATAACGAAAGGAGCGATTGTTTATGAATTCAGGCACAGTCATTACCATAGCGAGAGATGCGGTATATACGATCATCATAACTGCCGCACCCGCTTTGCTTGTGTCCCTTGTCATCGGCCTTATAATATCCGTATTTCAGACCGTAACCAGTATTCAGGAACAGACGCTTACTTTTGTTCCCAAAATACTCGGTATTTTTATCACGATAATGCTTCTCGGACACTGGATGTTAAATAATATCGTAACTTATATGACGGCTTTATGGAATGACATTCCTTTATATATTCGTTGATTATGATTGATTATTCGTTTCCCATCCAAGAATTAGAATATTTTCTTTTGATAATGACCAGAATAAGCTGTTTCGTGTTTGTGGCTCCTTTTTTCTCGATTTCGAGTACACCCAACAGAGTAAAAATAGGTTTTTCGTTCTTTCTCTCAGTCCTGGTATATTATGCCACAATGCCGCATCTTTACGAATCCCCGGGAACGCTTATTTCGGTTTCGACAATGATAATACGCGAAGCCGCGGTAGGACTGCTTTTAGGCCTCGGAGCCTATATCTGTCAGACGATTGTTTTGTTTGCGGGTCGAATCGCCGATATGGAAATGGGATTTGCGATGGCCAATCAGCTCGATCCCGCCACCAAACAGGACGCTACGATTACCGGTGTTTATTATCAGTACATGTTCATGCTTTTGATGGTTCTTACCGGTCTTTACAAATATTTTGTTTCCGCGATAGCGGAAACGTTTACGTTAATTCCGATAGGAAAAGCGGTTTTCAATTACGACAGACTTCTTGATTCCGTAATAAAATTCCTGGGTCAGTACATGCTTATCGGCTTACAGATTTGTCTCCCCGTTTTTTGCGTAATCATGCTTTTGAATGCGATTTTGGGTATTCTTGCAAAAGTAGCGCCGCAGATGAATATGTTTGCCGTCGGAATCCAGCTTAAAGTATTTACAGGGCTTGCGGTTCTCTATATAACCGTAGGACTTTTGCCCAAGTTATCGGATCTTTTGTTCAAAGCCATGCAAAAGGGTATTGTATCCTTCGTGGAGGGTTTGATGGATGCTTCAATATGATCTTCAGCTTTTCGCCAAAGAAGGACCCGGCGGAGAAAAAACAGAAGAAGCTACACCTAAAAAGTTAGAGGATGCCAGAAAAGAAGGTCAGGTTGCCAAAAGTAAGGAAATTTCACTCGGATTTTCCCTTCTTGCGATGTTCGTCCTTTTGAAATTGTGGGTTGGAACGCTCGGCAGTCAGTTCCTTGACATTTTCAAAACGACTTACAACATGATTCCCGCATTGGCAAGGAGAATGGCTTATGCGGACACGGTCTGGTATTTTCTTACGATTTTAAGAAACGTAATCATCAAACTGCTTTTATATTTGGCTCCGTTTCTTTTGGTTGCGCTTATCGTCGGACTTACCACCGAAATCGTTCAGGTTAAATGGAAGCCGACTGCAAAGCCCCTGCAGCCAAAATTATCGAAATTCAATCCGATTAACGGATTTAAAAAGATTGTTTCGCTGCAATCGCTTGCAGAGCTTTTAAAATCGATTTTAAAGATTTTAATAATCGGATATATCGCATATTCGACGCTTCACGACAAATGGTCCACGATTCTGATTCTTTTGGATATTCCTCTTATGCAGTCGATAGGGACCGTCGGAAATATTGTGATAAATCTCGGTATTAAAATTGCCGCTTTTTATCTTATCATTGCTTTTGCCGATTATGCTTTCCAGAGATGGAAATTCAGGGAAGACATGAAAATGACCAAGCAGGAAGTCAAGGATGAATACAAACAGTCCGAAGGCGATCCTCAGATTAAAGGTCAGATTAAGCAAAAAATGCTGCAGGCTTCCAGAAGGCGTATGATGCAGGATATTCCCAAAGCCGATGTCGTAATTACAAACCCCACGCATTTTGCCGTTGCGATTCAATACGATCCCGATACCGCGGATGCGCCGATTGTGGTTGCGAAAGGTGCTGATTACATAGCTGCCAAAATTAAGGAAGTAGCCAAAGAAAACAAAGTAGAAATCGTTGAAAACAAACCGCTTGCCAGAATGATTTATTACAATGTCGAGATCGGACAGCTGATCCCGCCCGAACTCTACAAAGCGGTTGCCGATATTTTGGCATATGTATACAAAATTCAGGGGAAAATATAATTCATTAAACACAGAAAGGAGGTAAGCATCGTGAAAAGAGCCGACATAGCTGTTGCAGCATATATACTTGCGGCATTTGTTATGCTCATAGTTCCCATTCCGAACTGGCTTCTCGACATTTTGCTTGCCGTTAACATTTCCACGGGATTTGTTATTCTTTTCTCCACAATGTTTGCAAAAGAAGTATTGGATATGTCTTATTATCCCACGATTCTTTTGTTCACGACGATTTTCAGAATTGCGCTTAACGTCTCATCCACGAGACTTATTCTTACAACCGGCAATCCCGGTAACGTAGTCGAAACTTTCGGTTCTTTCGTAGGTTCCGGTAATTTGATAGTCGGTGTTGTTATTTTCATAATACTAATTATCATTCAGTTTGTCGTAATCAACAAAGGTTCCGAAAGGGTAGCGGAAGTAACTGCCAGATTTACGCTCGATGCAATGCCCGGTAAACAGATGGCCATCGACGCCGATTTGAATACCGGTGCGATAACCGATGAAGAAGCAAAAGAGAGACGTGAAAAGATTCAGCATGAAGCAAGCTTTTTCGGTTCCATGGACGGTGCCGTAAAATACGTTAAAGGAGATGCGACCGCAGGTTTGATTATTACCGCGGTTAACGTTGTCGGCGGAATCTCAATGGGCGTTTTGATGCAGGGAATGGCCATTACGGACGCATTAAACAAATATGTTATCCTTACAATCGGTGACGGACTTGTTTCACAGATTCCCTCGCTTCTTATATCTCTTTCGACAGGTATTCTCGTAACAAAAGGTTCGAAGGAAGCGGATTTCGGTCCTCTTATCCTGAAACAGATTTTCAGCGTGCCCAAAGTCATGTACTTCGTAGGTGCGATTATTATGGGACTCGGTATTTTGACTCCCCTTAAATTCTGGCTGTTCGGCGGATTCGGTGTTCTTTTCCTTGTCGGCGGAAGAATTATGGCAAATAACATTGATGTCAAAAAAGTCGAAAAAGAGGTTGATAAGGACGAAGTTGCCGCAGCCGAGACAAGACAGCCCGAAAACGTCAATTCGCTTTTGCAGGTCGATCCGATCGAATTGGAATTCGGTTACGGTATCATTCCTCTTGCGGATGTTAACCAGGGCGGAGATTTGCTTGACCGTGTCGTAATGATAAGACGTCAGATAGCATTGGAACTCGGTACAGTTGTTCCCATAATCAGATTAAGGGACAACATTCAGCTTAATCCTAACCAGTATATTATTAAAATAAAAGGTATTCAGGTTTCGGAAGGAGAAATTCTTTTCGACCATTATATGGCTATGAATCCGGGCTTTGTAACCGAAGAAGTTACGGGTATTCCGACATTCGAACCTTCTTTCCATCTTCCTGCTTTATGGATTACCGAAAGTCAGAGAGAAAGAGCGGAAGCCGCGGGTTATACGGTTGTCGATCCGCCTTCGATAATTGCGACTCATCTTACGGAAATCATAAGACATTATATTTCCGAACTTCTTACAAGACAGGATGTATCGAAGCTTGTAGACAATCTGAAAGAAACAAACCCGGCTCTTATCGACGAACTTACACCCAAACTCCTCGGTCTCGGCGATATTCAAAAAGTATTGCAGAATCTTTTGAAGGAAGGCATTTCGATAAGAGATCTTCTTACGATTTTCGAATCGCTTGCGGATCATGCCCAGACAACAAGGGATACGGATATTCTTACCGAATATGTAAGACAGTCGCTTAAGAGAGCGATTTCCGGAAAATATTTCCTGCCGAACGAAACCACGAGCGTTGTAACTTTAGATCCCAAACTTGAGCAGGAGATGATGAGTTCCATCAAACAGACCGAGAACGGATCTTATATCGCGATGGATCCCGAAAAGGTTAAAAAGATAATGAACAATGTGGAGACGGAAGTAGGAAAACTCGAGCAACTCGGTAAAGCTCCGATTCTTTTGACATCTCCGATTGTCAGAATGTATTTTAAGAAATTAAGCGAAGATTATTTTGCGGATTTGATAGTAATTTCGTATAATGAAATAGAAAGCAATGTTGAATTGCAATCTGTGGGAATGGTAAGTGCGTAATGATAATCAAAAAATATCAGGCAAAAACTGAAAACGAAGCCATGAATCTGGCAAGGGCGGAACTAGGTGAATCCTGTGTGTCTCTTAATGTCAAAACCGTTAAGCAAAAAGGCATCATGAAACTTTTCAAAGCACCTTTTGTCGAAGTGACTGTTGCACTCGAAGAAGAAAGCGAAACGGATTACGATTCTTTAATTAAGCCCATTATCCCCATTTCCGAGGATCGCAATATTTTCAAAGCTTCGGGCTTTAATGCGGTTGTTGACGAAAACACTCAAATATCCGCGCCGGAAAAAGAAAAAAGCAGCAAAAACGAATATGAAGCATCCGACGATGAAAAGGAAGATAATAACGAGGTTATCAAGGATAATCCCGTAAAAGAAGAAACCCCGGCAAAGAGATCATCGTCCAAAGGAAAAAAGAAGAGGGAAATCACTTCGGATTCCGAAATGGATGCCGTATACGAACTTATATCCCAAACGCTTATCGACAATGAAGTTGACGAGGATTATGTCGAAGAAATTGTCGAAGAAGCAAAGGGAAGACTTAAAAGCAATACTCCGATGGATACGGTTTTATCCCATATTTATCAGCGTCTTATTTTAAGATTCGGAGAACCCAAAACCATAGAACCCGCAGATAAGAATCCCAAGGTTATTTTCTTTGTGGGTACAACCGGAGTCGGCAAAACTACCACGATTGCCAAAATTGCTTCCAAGCTTTTCGTGGCAGGAAACAAAGTTGCTCTTTTTACATCCGACACATACAGAATCGCGGCTGCGGAACAGCTTCGTTCCTACGCGAATATCATGCAGGTTCCTTTCAGAATCATATATACGATAGATGATTTCGAAGAGGGACTGGACACATTCAGGGATTACGATTACATTCTCGTCGATACGGTCGGTCATTCGCATAAGAATCAGGAACTTAAAGCCGATATGAAGAAGTTCATTGATTTTTCGAAAGAAAAGACGGAAACGGAAGTTTATCTCGTACTTGCCGCATCCACAAAGATGAAGGATTTGATCCACATTGCGGACAGTTACAAAGAAATTTCGGACTACAGACTTATCTTCACCAAACTCGACGAAACATATTCGTTCGGTACGATTTTCAATCTCAGAATTCATACCGATGCACCTTTAAGTTACGTAACTTACGGACAGAACGTTCCCGAAGACATAGATGTTTTCAAACCCCAGCAGATAGTAAAGAAACTGCTCGGAGGGCAGTAAAACATAAGGCAGCGGAGATTAATTATGGATCAGGCTTCAGGATTAAGAAATATAATAAAAGCATCGCAGACAAGACCTCTTGCCAGAGTAATTACGGTTACAAGCGGCAAGGGCGGCGTAGGCAAATCCAATACCGCCATCAATCTGGCCGTTCAATTCAAAAAAATGGGGCAGAGGGTTATTATTCTCGATGCGGATTTCGGACTTGCCAATATTGAAATTATGTTCGGTGCCGTTCCCAAGCACAATCTTTTTGATTTGATTTACAAAGGCATGAAGATGGAGGATATAATCACCTGGGGTCCTTCGGATATCGGCTTTATTTCCGGCGGTTCCGGTATTGCCGGAATGTCTAATTTAAGCAGGGAATACCTCTCTTACATAATTCAGAATCTTGCTCAGCTCGATGCAATGGCAGACATTATTATTGTTGATACCGGAGCGGGAATTTCCGATGCGGTTTTGGAATTCCTCGTTGCAAGCGGCGAAATTCTTGTTGTAACCACACCCGAACCGACGTCCATCACGGATTCGTATTCATTGCTTAAAGCTTTATCGCACCACGAGAGATTTTCCGCCGAAAACACCAATATTAAAGTTATTGCCAACCGTGTTACCTCGGAGAATGAAGGCAAAACTCTTTTTAATAAATTAAATACCGTAGTATCGAGATATTTAAAACTTCCTATCTGTTTTTTGGGCAGCATTCCTCAGGATGATGCGTTGCAAAAAGCGGTCATGCAGCAGATGCCCGTTTCCATTCAAACACCCAAATCAAAATCTGCTTGCGCATATGAGACCATTGCGAATATACTTATGAATAGGGAGATAAACAAAAATAACAAAAATAGGGGTATGGCTGCTTTCTTTTCACATATTGTTGCGGCTAAAAAATCTGTATGAAAGAAAAAGATACCGGTTTATTGTTAAGTAAATATATTGCTCCTGGCTCAAAGATCGAACTTGAGGCTATCGACAGGGTTCTTCAGGAAGACGGCAGTTATCAGCGAAAAAAATTCGATTCGAAAGTAGTCGATGTCATTGATGAAGACCGCCTTGAAATACTTATGCCCATGGAACAGACAAAACTAGTTTTGTTACCCGTAAACGGTGAATACGATATTCATTTCTTTACGACAAAAGGTTTGTTCCAGTGCCTTGTCAGAGTTGTCAACAGATATAAAAACGGAAATCTTTACCTTCTTGAGATTGAACTTATTTCAAATCTTCAAAAATACCAAAGAAGAGAATATTACAGATATTCCTGTATGCTTCCTCTTTCGTTCAGACTTCTTACCGAAGCCGAAAAGAAGGCGGTTGACAACAAGAGAAAGATACTTTTTGACGAGCTTCCGATGATTGAATCGCAGATTGTGGATATATCGGGCGGCGGTATGAGATTCGTCACAAACGAAGTATGCGAAGTGAATGATTACATATTTACCGATTATGCTTTGGCAAACGGCAAAAGATTCAATCATGTTGCAAAGATTCTTGCGGTTAAACCCCTTGAGCATTCCGCCAAAGATCCGAGGTTCGAATTAAGATGCCAGTTCGTCGATATTTTAAACGGCGAAAGGGAAATGATTATCAGATACATTTTCGAAGAAGAAAGAAAGAAAAGAAAAAGGGAAACGTAAGATTTTTACAAAAAACAATCCGAAAGGGTTGTTTTTTTATATAAAATATACAATAGAATCATTATAAATTCTACATCAATAAAGTGACAATGCATACATGAGTAATCCAACTTGTGATATAATAGCAGAGTAGTTTCGGAATCTATATTTTGAGGTCAACGGCATGAAGAGAATTATTGCTATTGCCTGTTCGACCGGAGGACCCAAAGCTCTTCAAAAATTGATACCAAGCCTCAACTCGAATCTTAACTGTCCGGTTTTGATTGTTCAGCACATGCCGGACGGTTTTACGAAGACTTTGGCTGAAAGGCTCGATTCTTTGACTGACATAAAAGTCAGCGAAGCTGAGGACGGAGAAATTATTGAAGACAATCATATATATATTGCCAAAGCCGGTTTCCATTTGAAGGTGGCATTTAAAAACGGATACCACAGGATAGTGCTTGAAGACGGTGAATTAAGAGAAGGCGTTAAACCCTGCGCCAATTATATGTATGAATCTTTATCGGATTGCAGATATGATGAAATAATATGCATCGTGCTAACCGGTATGGGGTCGGACGGTACCGAAGGTATTATCAATCTTAACAAAAAAAAGAAAATCAAAGTTATCGTTCAGGACAAGGATACAAGCGTTGTTCACGGAATGCCCGGAAGCGTTCTCAAAACCGACCTTGTCTGTACCGAAAGTCATATAGAGGAAATTGGAAAAGAGATAAAAAAACTAATGGAGGAATAGACTATGGATGTCAGTCAGTATCTGGACATTTTCATTGACGAGACCAAAGAGCATTTGCAAAATCTGAATACTCATATTCTCGAACTCGAACAGGACGGCGAGAATATGGATACCATCAATGAGATTTTCCGCGCCGCACATTCCTTAAAAGGTATGGCGGGTACCATGGGTTACAAGAGAATGCAGACTCTAACTCATGATATGGAAAATGTTTTCTCTGAAGTAAGAAACGGAAATATTAAGGTTGATTCCGATATGATCGACCTCCTCTTTAAGTGCCTTGACGCTCTCGAGGAATATTTGACGACCATTCAGGAAACCGCGGACGAAGGCACCAACGACAACGAACCCTTGGTTAAAGGTCTGAATGACATTCTTGAATCAAAGAATGCCAAAGAGGAATTCAAGGAAGAAAAGAAGACCAAAAAGTCCGAAAAGAAGGGTAAGAAAGAAGCCAATGACAAAGCCAAGGAAAAATGGCATGAAATAAAATTGGAAGAATCGGTCAAGACCGTTATAAGGGAAGCCGTAAAAGATAATTTTAAGGCATACGGTCTTTCCGTTTATATTCAGGAAACCTGTCTTCTTAAAGCGGCGAGAGCATTTCTTGTTTTCAAAGCTCTCGAAGAGCTCGGAGAAGTTGTTGTTTCCAATCCTTCGGCCCAGGATATCGAAGACGAATCTTTTGCGTTTGATTTTTCCGTGATTTTCTTATCCGACAAACCTCTCGATCAGATCATCGCTGCAATTAAAAACGTTTCCGAAATCGAAGAAGCGATAGGCGGCGAAATTGAAATCGAAAAAGAAGAAGAGGTTCAGGAAATTGAAGAAACCGTAAACGAAGGCGTTCCCGCAGTTGCGAACGACAGCGCAAATCAGAACGCAAAAGCACAGGTCGGTCAAAAAGCAGCGCCAAATACCGCTGTTGCCGATAAGAAGAATTCCGGAAAGCCCGTTGTTAACAGAACGGTACGTGTAGATATCGAAAAACTCGATTCCCTTATGAATCTGGTTTCCGAACTCATTATTTCAAAGAACTCGCTTGTATCCGTTGCGGGAAGCGTTGTCGGATCTTCGAATATCGCTTTTAACGAACAGATTGAATATCTTGAAAGCGTAACGACAAACCTTCACGAATCGGTTATGAAGGTTCGAATGGTTCCCATCGAAAATACAGTCAACAAGTTCCCCAGAATGATCAGAGATCTTTCTAAGAAACTCGACAAAAAGATGGAACTTTACATGACAGGTGAAGATACCGAACTCGACAGAACCGTTGTTGATGAAATCGGCGATCCCCTGATGCATCTTTTAAGAAATTCCGCGGATCACGGCCTTGAAAGCGCAGAAATAAGAGCCCAGAGAGGAAAGCCCGAAGTCGGCTCCATTTTCCTTGATGCATATCAGGACGGAAATAACGTAGTTATCGAAGTAAGAGATGACGGTAACGGCATCGATATAGACAAAGTTAAGGCAAAAGCCATCGAAAAAGGCAAGATTACCCAGGAAATGGCTGATTTAATGTCTGACAAGGAAGCCATCGATCTTTTGTTCCAGCCTTCGTTTTCGACTTCCGAAACCGTTTCCGATATTTCGGGAAGAGGTGTGGGACTTGACGTTGTTAAATCAAAGATCGAAGCGTTAAGCGGAGAAATAGAGGTTAAAACAAAACTCGGCGAAGGATCGACATTCATCATCAGACTTCCTCTTACTCTTGCAATCATTCAGGCGTTGATGGTAGTTGTCGGTAACGAAAAATATGCAATTTCCCTCGGTGCCATTCAGACAATCGAATCCATTAAGCCCGACGATATCAAAAAAGTTCAGGGCAAAGAGGTAATCAATTTAAGAGGTGCGGTTATTCCTCTTGTCAGATTAAACCGTATTCTGGACCTTGAAGAAAAAGAAGAGACAAAGAGAGATTTGATAGTCCTCATCGCAAAGAAGGGGGACCGTCTTGCCGGACTTGTTGTCGATGAACTCATAGGTCAGATGGAAATCGTTATCAAGCCCATGGGCAAATATGCCGGAAGCACAAAATTTATTTCCGGTGCAACGATTCTCGGCGACGGCGAAGTAGCACTCATTCTTGATGCGAACGCTTTGATATAAGGAGGTAAACATGGAAGAATTGGCTCTTGCGAGTGAAATCACTCAATATATAAAAATACGTCTCGGCGATGAATATTTCGGCATTGACATCAAATTTGTCGACAATATCGTCAGAATGCAGCATATTACAAGAGTGCCCAAATCCGCCTCTTATATTAAAGGTGTAATTAATCTTCGAGGCGAAGTAATTCCCGTATTTTCTTTGAGACTTAAAATGGGTCTTGAAGAAATCGAGGAGACCAAACAGTTTAGGATTATTATTTTGAAAGTCGAAGGGGAATCCGTAGGAATAATAGTCGATGAAGTCAGAGAAGTTTCAAATGTTTCTTCCGACGATATCGAAAAAGTATTTCACAACAATGCGGAGGGAATTCAAAATTTCCTTTCCGGTGTGGGAAAAACGGAAAACGGGTTGATTTCACTTTTGGACATAAATGAAATCTTGAATGAAAAGGCTCTTTGATTGGAGAAAATATGGCAAAAATTGATTTAAATTCCGAAAACAGTGTATACTTTGACGTTTTAAGAGAAATCGGCAATATCGGTTGCGGAAACGCCACCACGGCGCTTGCACACATGCTTAACAAAAAAGTCGATATGTCTGTTCCCAGAGTAAGGCTTCTGGATTTTCAGGAAGTCGGTTCGATTCTCGGCGGCGAAGAACAGATTATGGCCGGAATATATCTTATGGTTGAAGGAGATATTACGGGTTCCATAATGTTTCTTCTCGAAAAAGAATCTGCAAGAAATTTGATAGCGATGCTTATGGGAACAACTCCTTCTGACGGTGAATTAAACGAAATTGAACAGTCGGCATTAAAAGAGATCGGAAACATTATTACGGCATCCTATCTCAATTCGCTTTCGACTCTTACAAATTTGTCTATTTATCCTTCAGTACCTGCATTAAGCATAGACATGGCAGGAGCGATTCTTTCCGTTCCGGCTATAGAGTTCGGGCTTATAGGAGATAAAATTCTTCTTATCGAAAACGAATTTTCCGAAGGAATGAACGGATTTTTTATCCTTGTTCCGGATTTGGAAAGTTATGATAAGATTTTCGCTTCAATAGGAATGTAAAGTAATAATGGGGAATTAACAATGTCAGAAATCATTAAGGTAGGAATGGCCGACCTTAAAACATGCAAAGCACCTGACGGCGTCACCACATTGGGACTCGGTTCCTGTGTCGGTATTGCCATCAGAGATCCGATTATGAAAATCGGAGGACTTGCACATGCAATGCTTCCGGATTCGACCAGAATTAAAAACAATACAAATTCATACAAATTTGTGGATTCCTGTATCGAAGAGCTTGTTAACGAACTTGTAAAACAGGGCGCTTCGAAAAGCAGACTTCAAGCCAAAATAGCCGGCGGAGCCCAAATGTTCGCATTCCAGAACAAATCTGAAATGGTTCGTGTGGGCGAACAAAATGTTATGGCATCCAAAGCCAAGCTTGCGGAGCTGGGAATTCCCCTGCTTGCCGAGGATACGGGACTTAACTTCGGTAGAACCGTTGTATTTTACCCGGAAACCGGAGATTTTGTCATAAGAGCCGTGGGTAAGGATGAAAAGGTGATTTAAATGAAAAAAATAAAGCTTTTACCTGCTTTTGTCACATTGCTGGCCGGCGCAATTACGAGTATTTCGATGTATGTGACGAATCAGGACCTTATAACCACTTTGCTTGTATTGTTTATTGTACTTTTTGTTTTTTATTTCGTCGGAGTATTGGCGATGAAAATAATTGTCGACTTCATGAAGAAAAAGGAAGCCGAGGAACCAGTATCCGACGAAGGTCAGGTTCTCGAAAAAGAAACAAAAGAAAATGTGGAAAGTTAATCGGGGAATATAGGGAATGGACGAGATTACAAGAAAAAATTTATGGGATGATTACAGAAGACTGAAATCCGACGCTGCAAGAGAAAAACTCATTCTTGAGTACGTTCCTCTTGTTAAGGTCGTTGCGGGAAGATTGAGCATGTATCTCGGATACAGTGTTGAATACGAAGACCTTTGCAGCTACGGAATATTTGGTTTGATTGATGCCATTGACAAATTTGACAAAGAAAAAGACGTTAAATTTGAGACTTATGCTTCTTTGCGAATCAGAGGCGCCATTCTTGATCAAATCAGAAAACTCGACTGGATTCCAAGAACCGTGAGACAGCGTCAGAGACAGCTTGATACCGCGATGAGAGAACTTGAAAACGAGCTCGGAAGACCTGCTACGGATGACGAAGTCGCAAAAAGAGTAGGAATCAGCGAAGATGAGCTTGTTGATTGGCAGACTCAGTGCAAAGTCAGCAATGTTGTTTCATTGAACGAATATCTTGAAACGGGTGCTGATATTTCAAACGAGTCGGCCGGTGCCAGCCGTCATTTCGATTCTCCCGAAAGTGCTTTCTTAAAAGACGAACTTAAAGGGAAATTGGTGGATGCGCTTGATATTCTTACCGAAAAGGAAAAAAGTGTAGTAGTCCTTTATTATTACGAAGAACTTACTCTTAAGGAAATCAGTAATGTATTGGATGTTTCCGAAAGTCGTGTATCACAGCTGCATACCAAAGCTTTGAACAAAATGAAAGGCATTCTCGGAAAATACACCATGATTTTTGATTAATACTGAATGAGGGTCACGTATGAACGGTTATTTCCAACTTGAATGCACACCGCAGGAGACGAATTTACTGATTTTTAAACACACCGGAGACGGTGTTCCTTTGAACATTAACGAAATTGCCGAATATTTAAACAAAAAAGGCATACCTTTCGATATCGCGGAACTGAACAAGAAAATAATGCAGATTCATGATAAGGGAAAGGTTTTTCTTGATGACGTAAAAAGATATCCCGAAAGAGAAATGATAGTTGTAAGCATTTCTCCCGATAAAATGACTGCCACAGGCAGATTTTATCCTCCCAGTGTCGGAGGAAATCTTTTAAGCAGAGAAGACATCGTTAGCGATCTCAATTCCGCCAAAGTTACATACGGAATTGATTTTGCCGCAATAGATGCTTATATTGCGAACAGGGAATACTGCAAGGATTTTGTTCTTGCAAAGGGCAAGGAAGTAAGACACGGAAGAGACGCTTCGATAGAATATTTCTTTAATACCGATTTACGCGCAAAACCTACGCTTAACGAAGACGGAAGCGTGGATTTCTTTAATCTGAATACGGTTAATCACATCAAAAAAGGCGATATTCTCGCCAGACTTACCAAAGAAGATCTCGGAGAAGGCGGTTTGGACGTTACAAACGGTTTTGTTAAACCCAGAGACGTTAAAAAACTTACGCTTAAATTCGGACGAAATGTTTTGCTTAACGATGACGGAACTGAGGCATATTCCGAAGTTTCGGGTCATGTTATGCTTGTTGAAGGCAAGATTTTCGTATCAAACGTTTTTGAAGTCGAAAACGTTGATGCCTCCACGGGTGATATAATTTACGACGGTTCGATTAAAATAAACGGAAATGTTAATTCCAATTTTACGGTCAGGGCTACGGGAAATATCGAAGTTGCGGGAGTAATCGAAGGCGCCAGGGTTCATGCCGACGGAGACATTACCATCGCGAGAGGAATAAACGGCATGGGCAAGGGAGATATCTCCGCGGGCGGCAATATTATTGCCAAATATGTCGAAAACGCTAAATTGACGGCCGGCGGATATGTTCAGTCAGAAGCGATTATGCATTCTAACGTATCGGCCAGAACCGAAATCATCGTAGACGGTAAAAAGGGAAATATCAGCGGCAGTTTCGTCTCCGCAAGAGACAGCGTATCCGTAAAGAGCCTCGGTTCACAGATGGGAAGCGATACCGTTGTTCAGCTGGGTCTCGATCCCAAGATGAAGGAGAGAATGGATTTCCTTAACGCCGAAGTGGAGAAAATAAACAAGAATCTCAATCAGATTCTTCCGGTTCTCGATGCTTTCAAACAAAAGATATCAAAGGGTTTAAAACTTACTCCCGATACGGTTAAAAATATCAAGGATATGTCCGAAGCGGCATCGAAGCTTATGAAACAAAGGGAAGATTTCGGTCAGGAACTTGAAGAAATAAAAGAATCCATGGTTTCCGACACGACTTCTCAGGTTGTTGTAAAAGATGTTGTTTTTGCGGGAACGAAAATCTGCATCAACGATATCCAGATGACAGTTAAATCGGACTGCAGATTCTGTCGTTTTTACAGAGACAGAGGCGATATTAAGATGACTTCATTATAAAGAGGAGCAAAAATGACTTTACTTGAAATACTTTTACTTATAACGGGTATTGCTTGTTTGGTTGCAGGCTTCTTTATTCCCGAAAAGAATAAACCCAAAAGCGCTTCGGAAGAAAAGAAAGAAGCGGAGCATATAAAAGAATTAATCGAAAAAGAAGTCGACAAATACAAGGATACTTTAAGATCCTCACTTGAGGATGAAGTATCGCAGTATATGGACAAAGCCGAGAGAGGGCTTGAGAGATTATCAAACGATAAAATCATGGATGTTACCGAATACGGCGATACGGTGCTTAAGGATATTAACAAAAACCATGAAGAAGCCGTTTTTCTTTATAATATGTTAAACGAAAAACATGATGATATATTAAAGAGCCAGGCCAAGATCGAAAGCACGTCGAAAGAAGTAAAAGATACTCTAAAAGCAATCGAAAACGCAAAAGATGAGGCAAATGCCGATTTTGCAAAGAATAAATCCGCTTTGATGATTGAACTCGAACAGAAAGAAAACGAAATCGAACTTGAAAAGAACAAATTGAGTGCGATGGAAGAGGAGTTCAACAAAAACAGACAGAGCGCATCGACTTTGAGGGAGACGCCAAAGAGGGCTCCCAAGAAAAGCGTCAGAAGATCCTCTGATTCCGTCAATTACGCAAGCAATCACAATGAAGAGATTCTTCGCCTTTACAAAGAAGGCAAGAGCAATGTTGCGATAGCTAAGGAATTGGGAATAGGCGTGGGTGAAGTTAAGCTTGTAATCGATTTGGCGAAAATGTAGTGAGTGGACGATGAATCTTAGAAGTTACTTAAAAGGAATAGGTGTCGGCATTATCGTTGCCGCGCTTGTTTTGATAATAGCAGGAAAAATAAATAAAGCCGCTATTTCAGACGATGAAATAAAAAGGCGTGCAAAAGAGCTCGGAATGATTGAAAGCACGACTTTAAGCGAGCCTCTCGGAAATAAGAGTTCACTTAAAGATTACGAGGAAATACCGGGTAATATAGAAAAATCCGTTTCCGACAATTTATCTGAAAATGAAAACTCATCCGATATATCAATTGACAATGCAGGTATATCTGAAAAAGATTCGAAAGAAAACGACGCTTTAAACGAAGAATCTTCGACTGAAACAAAGAATGATACTTCCGATACAAACAAAAACGAATCGGATGTAAACACATCGGAAATAAACGAATCGGATAAAAATGCATCGGATAAGGACGGAGATAAGAATTCAGATAAAGGAAATAACGAGTCAAATAATGACAAGAACACCGACATGGGAGAAACCGTACGTGTTGAGATTATTTCAGGTATGAGTTCCGAATCTGTTGCTTCGGCTGTCAAAGCCGCCGGTCTTGTTTCGGATGATATCGAATTTAATTCCTATCTATGCTCGAACGGATATGACAAAACGTTGCGTGTCGGATCCCATGAGATTAAAAAGGGCGCGGATTTCGAAACCATAGCCAGAGCCCTTTGCGGAGAATAATCGGTAAATATTTTTAATACAAACAAACCCCTTGCAAAAAGGGGTTTTGTTATGTTATAATTCAAGCGTTGCGCTAAAACACACGTATGCTGTTATGAGGATTGGTGCCCATGCGGTTGTCCTTGATGTTGATGCATACGGAGGAAAAACCAAGGAGGAAAATTAAATGAGCGTTATTTCAATGAAACAGTTACTCGAGGCAGGTGTGCACTTCGGACACCAGACAAGAAGATGGAACCCCAAGATGGCTCCTTATATTTATACCGAGAGAAACGGTATTTATATTATCGATCTTCAGAAGTCTGTAGGAAAAGTTGACGAAGCATACAATGCAATTTCAGAAATTGCACAGGCAGGAGGAACTGTTCTTTTTGTCGGTACAAAGAAGCAGGCCCAGGATGCAGTAAAGAGCGAAGCAGAGCGTTGCGGTATGTACTATGTTAATGAGAGATGGCTTGGTGGTATGCTTACAAACTTCAAGACAATCCGTTCTTCTATCGAAAGACTTAAAGCTATCGAGAAGATGAGCCAGGACGGAACATTCGAAGTTCTTACAAAGAAGGAAGTTGCTAAGCTTCAGAAAGAATGGGACAAGCTTGAGAAGAACCTTGGCGGTATCAAGGAAATGACAAGAATT
>JAEEGL012516015.1_pt1 | contig 75619 bp, 87 predicted proteins | sample 9134231 | NCBI WGS metagenome assembly JAEEGL01 (sample SAMN16246548, study PRJNA631951) | gut metagenome | biome: gut microbiome; feature: rumen; material: fiber-attached | host: Bos | place: Iran: Karaj | collected 2018-10 | reverse complement strand
TGGTGCACCGCGGGCGATTCGAACGCTCGACCTTCTGTTCCGTAGACAGACGCTCTATCCAGCTGAGCTAGCGGTGCGTTTTCTTGAATGAAGGTATTATAACATAGTTCTTGACAAATGTATACAATTTTTATAAAATATTTTTTAGACGTGGGGGTGTAGCTCAGTGGCTAGAGCACCTGCCCTGCAAGCAGGGGGTCAGCGGTTCAAATCCGCTCACCTCCACCACAAAAAAAATCGTGTCAATTTTGGCACGATTTTTTATTACACGAAATTAAAAATGAAATTCTGCGATGTGCGGAATTGGTGTAGTCGATTCATCAAAAACAAACTTAGTGAATTCTTCGGTAGCATAAATACCTTCTTTTTTGTTGTATTCGTGTTTCAAGCAAACGTGATACACGTTATTGGATACTTTTAATTTATCCGGATATTTTCCACCCCATTCATATTCTAAATAATCATCGGTTTCGTTAATTAAATCGGATTTTTTAATTTCAACTCCGGTCATATAAGTTGCGGTATCACGGACCGCGGCTATCGTATCTTTAATATAAAATAAATCAATACTATTTGTTCTTAATCCCCAGTTATTTCCATTCCATTCATAAAAATCCCAATTACCAACAGATTCATTCCAAACCAAAAGCCATTCTTCTTCAACTTCGTCTAATGTTTCTTTGTTTTTGTGATGGTATTTAGCATAATAAACCAAATGATCTTGCCCCTGAATGTTTTCGGTACGTCTAATTACTGAATAATCATAAACATAATTTAAATTGTCATTTTCGACGTGCAAATCGGCTTCATATTCATCGGGCAAAACCCCAATATAACGGACATCACTAGCACAGGCTGACAATAATGCACTCAATGGTAAAAATAAGGCAAGCACAAAGACAAAACTTAAAATTTTCTTTTTCATACTCTACCTCCAAAGGTTAATATCAGTTTAATTATGGCACAAAATCAAAAAATTAACTATTATTTTTTTTACTAAATTGACATTTTTTTATTAAATCTTATAATATAATTATGAGAAAAAAACCTTTAAAGAAAAACAAGAAAAATGCTGAAAGACAAGAAAAACTTATTGCCGCTTTAGAAGCATTAGAAAACAAGTATCACGACAAAAACGGATACCGCGTTCAACAAATTTTGGATGCATTAGAACCAGAATATCGCACCAGTGAAACGTACTTACGTTTACAATTACGTTTGTTAATGGACATTAAGATTACCGACAAAGTCGGTAGGGTTTGGAAAACGGCTGGTAAAGAAGATATTGTTTATAAACCAAACCAAAAGAAAGACGGTTACTATCGACTTTCAAAATACCGCGAAAAATAATTTCGTTAGCATTTTTTTTGTGGGCGATGCTATTATATAGGATATGATTAAATTAATTGTTGACTGTACTTGTGAAATGGGCACCGCCGAAGCAGAAAAACTCGGGATGATTTCAATGCCAATGCGAATGTTACTTGATGATCAAGAATATTTAGCTGGCAAAAATTTGGATAACGATACTTTTTATGATTTGTTACCCAAAATTAAAACAATGCCAAAAACGATGCAAATTAATGCCAACGATTATATCGAGGTAATTAAACCAATCTTAGCAGCAGGCGATGAAGTTTTTGTAATATCAGTTTCCAGTGGTTTATCCGGAACTTTTAACAGTTTAACGCAAGCCGCCAAAGAATTAAATTCTGAACATTTAGTGATTTTTGATTCACAAACTTTTACTTTGGCTTATTACGCATTAGTAATGGAAGCCCGCAAATTAATTGCACAAGGTAAAACCTTGGCAGAATTAACCAAGACAATGGAAGCTTTACGTGAACGCGTGCGAATTTTCTTTATTGCGGATACCACCAAATACCTAGTTAAAGGCGGGCGTATCAGTTTTGTGAAAGGCTTAATGGCGGATGCTTTGCACTTGAAACCAATTATTGGCGTAGTTAATAAAAAACTACAAATGGTTGGTAAAGGCATTGGTTACAATGCCGCTAAACGTCAAATGTTACGTTTAACACAACACATTGATTTAACAATGCCAGTTTATTATGGACACATCCATAACAGTGAAAAAGCCGAAGATTTTAAACAAATTTTTACTTTTGAATTCACCGAAAAGCGTGAAATTGGTCCCATTGTTGGTGCTCACGGTGGACCAAACGCGGTTGGTTTAGCATTTTTTGAGCAAACATCAGAGCAAATTGCCGCAAACACACCCGAAACCACAAAAAAGCCATCAATACTACAAAGTATTAAAAACCTGATTCATAAAGACAATAAAAATGCTTAATTATCTCTGACAGTATTCGCAATAAACCGAACTGCGTTGTCCGATACGGGTGCCAATTAATGGTCGCCCGCATTTTAAACAAGGTTGTCCCGCACGACCATAAACCCGCAAGTTTGTGTCGTTTTGGTAACTAGTCCCTTTAGATTGTGCGTAAACTGCAAATGGTACGTGGTGAAACTGAATAAATTCATTAATTACTGCAGAAATTTCGGTACACAAACGTTTTAGTTCGGCAGAAGTTAGACTATTTCCCGGTCGAGTGGGACGAACGCCCGCCCGAAAACAAATTTCATCAGCATAAATATTACCAATTCCCGCAATCAGATGTTGGTCAAGTAGTAAAGTTTTTAATGCGGTTTTACGAGTGGCGATTTTTCGTTGTAAATCTTTGATAGTTACCGCGGACGGTTCCGGTCCCAACAAATTTTGTCCACTAGTATCGGTTTGCCCAGGTGCAAAATACCACCAACGACCAAAACCACGGGAATCAACAAAACGTAATTCTTTACCATTCTGAAAAGTTAAAATTAAATTAGTATGTTTTTCAATTGGTACATCGGCATCTTCTACCGTCAAAGTTCCAGTCATCCGCAAATGCAAGACCACGAATGCCCCACTCTGTAAGTGTAAAGTTAGAAATTTGCCACGACGAGTAAAATTTATAATGTTTTGCTCCGTCATTTTTTGCACAAATGTAGCAGGTTGCAGATTTGCCACAACTTTCGGCAGATTAATTGTCACTTTTGCGATAGTTTGTCCCACCACAAAAGGGCTTAATACCGTGCGCACCGTTTCAACTTCGGGAAGTTCAGGCATTTTTATTTTCCCCCGTTAATTACAATTAACGGTACATACATTTCATCTGCGGTTAAACCCGTATGCATTCCGTGATATATTCGACAACGTTTGCGGTTTTGGTATTGGTCGCCCACTTCAAAAACCATCATTTTTGCGGTATTTTTACCAATCGCGATGTAGTCACCCAGATGTTTACGGTATGCTGGATGCATTTTGAAATCACAAAAAACGCCTTTTTGGATTAATTCATCAACGGTAAACAAAGCGAAATCCGCTTCATATTTTTTGAAAGCAGTCCGAAAAGCCGTATCTTTGCCCGGTTTAAGTTTAAAATTAACACCACGCGGGTCTAACGAAACCGGATGGGCTAAGCACGCTTGCAATTCTGCATCGTGACAAATAAAAGCAAAACCATTCAAATCAATTTGGCCGTGGTCGGCGGTAATCACAAACAAAGTCTCTGGATTACGTTTAGCGAGACGCTCCACTTTGCGATTAATTTTTCGCAACAAATTACGGCTGCGACGGGCAGTCGTACCATACGTATGCATTGTTGCATCCAAATCTGAATAATAGGCATAAACAAACTTTTTGTCGGGTTTTTGACAAATTTGATGCAACCGACGAAACATTTGTCCCAAGGTATGAAATTCAATTTCATTCTGTGAATGGATTTTAGAAGAAATATTATCAGGCAAACAAGTATAAATTGCACGGTCTACTTTGACATCATCAAAAATTCGTTCATACGGTAATTGATGATGGGCAAAATCTGGATCCGTGGTCAATTCCTTAGTATAATAATTACGGTTCCTAAATAATTCAATCACTGCCCCGTCGAAATCTACCGACCAAGCAAACCAACCGTGTTCAGCTGGAGTTAAACCACTAATTAATGAAGTAGTTGCGGCGGCGGTGGTTGATGGAAAAACCGAAGTTACATTATCAATTTGGTTTTGGCGTAAACAACTGTCGGCGGGTAAGTTTTTGCGTAAAATACTGTCGCCCATCGCATCAATCACCACATACACCACATTTTTATTATCAGATTTTAATCTTTCCGCTAGTTTAGGCAATACGTTATGTTGTGGTTTTTTACCCAAAAACTGTGCCAAAGTTGCCGCCACATTGACAATACTATGGTTAAAATCAGGAAAAACAAATTCATTTGTATTCATTCAAATTATGATAACACACTTTCGCCACCAAGTGTCAAAAAAAAATTGACACACTTTTTTTTATTTTTCAATCTACCAATAAGAAAAATGATTTGTTAGATTAAGGCAAACTCGCTATACTAAAGGTAGATTTACTTTATGTAAAAATTTTTTGGGTTGCGCCCAAATTAAAAGGAGATAAAGTCATGGATTTTATTCGTAAGAACTGGTCGCGACTTTCACTGGCATTCCTTTTCTTCCTTGGCGGGGTGATTGCAGTTATTGCTTGGATAAATAATTCTGGCCGCATCGCCAACGCTGATTGGTTGAACGCATTCTACAACACCATTTTGTTGATTTCAACAATCGTGTTCTTCTTCGGAATGGTCGGTATTGCGATTATGAAATCAATGCAAAATAGCAAAAAAATCGTTAGCTTACTTTATATGAGTATCGGCGGTTTAATCACATTAATGCTATTAATCTTGATTATCATCGCAGGTTGCAACCAATCAAGCCTTGTTTTGGTATTTGGCAATGGCGCTGTTACTTCCTTCTATCAATTATGGGTTCCATTCTTTGTATTTGGTATGCACCCATTAATCAAAGGCGTAACTCGCTTTATTGAAGCCGAAACAGTTCCAGCTAAGGCAACTGTAAAACCAGCAGCAGCTCCAGTTACGGAAGCAAAAGCAGAAGCTCCAAAAGCTCCTGTTGCTAAGCCAGCCGCTAAACCTGCAGCAGTTAAACCTGCCGCAAAAAAAGCCGCTCCGAAAAAAGCTCCTGCCGCTAAATAATTAGCATTAAACAAAACAAGAAAAAAGCCGTGGTTCTGCCACGGTTTTTTTATCTTTAAAATTCTAAAATTAACAAGGCTTACACAAAACAACTTACTTTGCTTGTTCTTGTGCTTGGCGCATTTTTTGTTCGTGTTCTTGAACCAAATCCGTTGTTAAGCCCAAATATGCAGCAAAATTACCATTCAAATAGCGATAATCAAGTGGATGAAATTTTGTTGTACCTTGGTTAATTGAATCATTTAATTCTTCTTGCATATCCTTAGAAATTCTTGGACACGGCATCAATACCGTGCGTAATTGAACATCACCATTTTCCTTGCGCTCTGCCAAAACTGGCTCATATTTAAACCAGTGAGACTTATCATACATACCATACACACTATTTTTATTTTCAACATCCATACCAATATTAAATTTAGCCCCATCCTTAACAGGATTGTTATATGAGTCAATTTCGTATTGAGCATAAATTGCCCCATTGTAAGCTACTGTTTTTAAAGTTTTTAATTTATCTTCTCCATCCTTATTACCACCAAAACGTTTAACTACTGGAAAACCTTCTTCAAGAATAGAAAATGAATCATGTTTCTTCTGCAATTCAGCCAATTTCTCTTTATATATTTCTGAACTCATCAAACCTCTTTGATATTCGTTTTCTAATCTTTCAAAATTTTTATCAAATTCCCCATTCAATAACTCCCAAATTTCGTGCTCTGCGTTTCCCGAAGCAAGTGATTGCGGAACCATTTTAAAGGATTGCGTTTTTTCATCATATAAATATTCACGCGTATCGTTAACATCATCGGATAGACGCGCCGTTGTAATACCGTTTTCAGCAGCATTTTTTATACACGGTAACACACCAATTTTATTACAATCCATTGAACAAGGACGGATATTTTCATTAATTCCATCACTAACTGCACCTAAATAATTACCATTTATATCTTTAGAAACAGAATTGGTCCAAAACAATCCAGCCGAAGGAACCATATCTCCGTATTGATTTTTAATTTCCCCAGTATAATCAACACCCATTGCAATTGCCAAATCTGACACAAAAGCAGGTTGATTTTTTAAATCTTCTTTTGAAGGTGATCTAAACTCAATATTCGACATATTAAAATAATATACTAAAAAAGTGTATTTCGTAAAGTATTTTTTATTAACAATGTACTTTATGATTTAACAACTTTCAAAAGTTGCTAGTCTTACCGCAATTTTTTTTGTATTATATTAGTAATGCGGATTACCCAATTGACAGTTGATAATTTCCGAAATCATAAACACACCACTCTACAACTGGATACAGGCGTGAATGTTTTGGTTGGTCAGAATGCACAAGGCAAAACCAATTTATTGGAAGCTATTTATTTAGCTTGCGTCGGACGTGGTTGGCGTACTACGCGTGATAGCGAAATGGTACAATTCGGACAAGAACGAGCCTTAGTCCAAGTTTCTGCCGTCAAAAATTTTGGTACAGTTGAAATTGCGATTCAATTAGGTTTAGGTCTAAAAAAATCAATTGCCATCAACCGCGTTCCAATCGCCAAAGTTGCTGAATTAATGGGACAAATTAATTGTATTTTCTTTTCACCCGATGAATTAAAATTAGTCAAAGAAACACCGGCCGACCGTCGTCGGTTTATGAATATTGATCTTTCACAAATTGATAAAACATATTTTTATGCACTCGCCCGCTATAATAAAATTTTACAACAACGAAATGCCTACTTAAAAACTAACAATAACCCACGCGAACTCAGCATTTGGGATGAACAATTAATTACGCAAGGAAAAATAATCATCGCCAAACGTCAAGCATTTATTCAGAAACTTACTCCGTATGTTGTCGCCAAACACCAGGAATTAACAGGCGGCAACGAAACCATTACTTTAACTTACGAAACTTGTACCGATTTAGCCCAAGAATTATCCGCGGCGCGCGAACGCGATTTACGTTTACATACCACAACAGTTGGTCCACACCGTGATGACATCGCGATTGCCATTAATGGTCAAGATGTACGCATTTATGGTAGCCAGGGTCAACAACGCACTGCAGCTTTATCAATTAAATTAGCCGAATTAGATTTATTCACCGCCATTACTGGTGAACGCCCCATTCTCTTGCTTGATGACGTTTTTAGCGAACTAGATAGCAATCGTCAAGCAAGACTGCTAAAAGCCATTACTAACACACAAGCTGTAATTACAGCAACTGATGCGCCAGCCATTGGTAAAATTTTCACAGTTAAAAACGGAACAGCGCGCTTATAAAAAAAGTTACTTACATTTTGATTGTAAGTAACTTCGAATTGATTGTAAATAACTTCCGTAACTAATAATTAGATTTTAGGCAAAAGTTCGGAAGTTGCACTGGTAACAAACTTAAACAAATCAAATAAATGTTCGCGACAGAATTCAAACAAACGGAAAGCGAAATAACCACCACCATCAACAGTTAAACCGATTGTACCTTCCCAACCCATTTCACTAATCAACAAGAAGATAAAGGTCAATTCTGCCATTGCCGCAAACGCACCAAAGATTGTTCCTAAGATACGGTCAATGACACCAACTGCTTTTAATTTATTTTTCAAGGCTTGTAAAATTTTATCCAAGATAATACAAATCAAACGTACGATGATAAAGACAGCAATTCCGACCATTAATTTTAATAAGGTATGTGCACTAACAAACGGCACATTCCAACCTGCAATCGCAGCTTCCCAACCAAATTTGCTTTCTAACAAATTTGCTAATGGCGCAGCGGTAAAGATTGCAATGGCTAACGCCAAAACCGATGAGACACTGGACATCACGCAACGAATAAAACCACGACGTGTACAAACAACTAAATTGATAATAATAAACAGCGCGACAACAATATCTGCAATTAATCCAAATTTCATATTGCTATTATATCCCTTACCAACGGTTTTTGTCAACACCAATCCCAAATTTTCTACAAAATTTTTATAATGCGTTTTTTACACTCAAAATTTAAATTGTTTAACGTTAAACAATTTAACGTTAATTAATATATCATTACTAGCAACTGTCAATATGTAGAATGGTATTTAAAATTTAATTATTAAAAGAACAAATTGTTTGTCGTTAAACAAATTTAATAAATCACTTAAGTATAATGTTTTCGGTAATAAGTATGAAAATGTTTAACGTTAAACATTTTTAGTAATGTAATTATTAGTGATTCATTTTGGGATAAGTTATTAACAACTAAATTGTCAGCAAATCTAAATTGTTTAACGTTAAACAATTTTTGACTTTTTGATTGCTTTTTTAACAAAAGGTTATTAAAATTAGAGTATGGCAGAAAATAAATTAGGAAAAGGTTTAGGGGCTTTATTTGGCGATATTGCCTTAGATGATGAATTAACACCAATTAATGAATCTGTAAAACCAACCACAAAAACAATTAATCAAACCGAAGCCACCACAGAGAATGGTGTGCAACACATTGCTTTAGCAATGATTGATAACAATATCAATCAACCACGTAAGGTTTTTGACCAAGATAACTTACACGAATTAGCAGAAAGTATTCGAGCCTATGGCGTCATTCAACCAATTTTAGTTACACCAGTTGGTAACCGTTTTATGATTGTTGCCGGTGAACGACGTTGGCGTGCTGCACGTATGGCAGGTTTAGTTGAAATTCCGGCAATCATTAAAAAGTTTAATCCAAAACAAATTGCCGAAATTGCCATTATAGAAAACTTACAACGCGCTGATTTAAATGATATGGAATTAGCACAGGGCATTAAAAAATTAATGGATGAATATAGCCTAACCCAAGAAAAAGTTGCTGAGCGTTTATCTAAACCGCGCAGTACGATTGCCAATACTTTACGTTTGTTAAGCTTGCCAGAAGAAATACAAAATTTTATTTCACATAAACAATTAACAGCTGGACACGCAATTCGCTTAATGGCAGTTAGCGATACACAAAAACAAATTGCTTATGCACGTCGGGCAGTGGATGAGAACTTATCTGTCCGTGCTTTAGGTGAATTAATCGATGGCAAAATGCCAAGTTTCACGTCAAACAAAAATAAACCAGCCAAAGCACCAGAAATCCGAGAACAGGAAAAAATTTTATCACGTGCAATTGGGACTAAAGTCAAAATTGACGGTACTTTGGACCACGGAAAAATTGTCATTGGTTATTATGCTGCCGAAGAACTGGAAAGAATTGTTAATTATTTAAAAAACCACAAGATATAGTATCTATATGCATTAACATACTACTATATATTGTAGTTTTAAAAAATTTTGGCATAAAACTGGAAATTTAGCGTGAAATATGATATGGTAGAGAAGTAAAGGAGCAAAAGGAATTCAATTATGGGAAAAATTGTTGCAATTGCATTACAGAAAGGCGGGGTTGGCAAGACGACAACCTGCATTAACTTAGCTGCATATTTAGCACAGTTAGGAAAAAAAGTTTTGATTGTGGACTTTGACCCACAACATAATGCCAGCAGTGGAGTTGGTGTTGAAGTTACCGATAAAACCCCTTCCATTTACAATGTAATGTGCGACCAGATTGACCCAACTGATGCAATTCAATTAACGGCAGTTAAAGGTTTAGAAATTTTACCCAGTAACGAAAATCTAGTCGGGGCCGAAATTGAATTAGTCCGAATGAGCGGACGCGAACAAATTTTACGTAATTGCTTAAACAGAATCCGCGACAGTTATGATTACATATTTATTGACTGTCCACCAACTTTAACTTTATTAACCGTAAATGCTTTGACAGCGGCAGACACAGTGATTATTCCAATTTTGTGTGAATATTTTGCTTTGGAAGGTATCAGTCAATTAGTCCGCGCCATCCGCTTAATCAAAAAACAAGGTTTAAATCCCAACATCGATATTGAAGGGGTTTTAGTCACAATGATGACTCACAATGCTTTGAATCAACAAGTCCAAGCTGAATTGTTAAAATTCTTCGGACGCAAAGTATATAACGCCAAAATCCCGCGTAATGTCCGTTTAGCTGAAGCTCCAAGTTATGGTAAACCCATCTGTTTATATGATGCAAAATGTGCAGGTGCCAAAGCTTATCGAGAATTAGCATTTGAATTTATGAAGAGGCAACCTGAATGAGCGCAGAAATCAAATCTTTTTACCGCATTTACCGTCCTAAAACTTTTGGTGAAGTTGTCGGGCAAGATTTCATTACGAAAACTTTAAGTAATCAAATTACTGCTGGTAAAATCGGTCACGCCTATTTATTTTGCGGTACCCGTGGCACTGGTAAAACTTCAGTTGCCAAGGTTTTTGCCAATGCTGTTAACTGCGAAAATTTTCACGATGGTAAAGTTTGTGGTAAATGCGCTTGGTGTCAAAGTCCCAACAAAAATATGGATATTTTTGAAATTGATGCCGCCAGTAACAATGGAGTTGATGCGGTACGTGATTTAATCGAAAGTGTAAAATATCCACCCGTGGTTGGTAAATATAAAGTTTACATTATTGATGAGGTACATATGTTTTCGGGTTCCGCATTTAATGCGTTACTCAAAACTTTAGAAGAACCACCAGCACACGTCATTTTTATTTTAGCAACAACTGAACCACACAAATTATTGCCAACCGTGCAAAGTCGTTGTTTGCGTTTTAATTTCCAAAATGTGGGTTTATCCGATTTAGAAAAAGTTATTACTGGTGTTTTCCAAAAAGAAAAAATTAATGCGGAACCGGCTGCCATTACTGCCATTGCCAAAGAAGGTCAGGGCAGTGTCCGCGATGCTTTATCATTTGCTGATACTGTGGCCGCTTATTGTGGACAAGAACCAATTACAGTTGCTGCAATTAACCGCGTAGTAGGTGGACTTGATGCACAAATTTTTACCAACCTAGTCCAAAACATCCAAAATGGTGATGCTAAAGCAGTACGTGATACTGTTAATCAAATTTTTAATTCCGCAACTGGTACTGCTCGTATTTTAAACGGTACTTTATCTGCCATCAAAGATGCTTATGTCGCTAAACCATCACCACGTTTAGCCACCGCTTTACGTGTTTTTGCTAATTTGGAAATGACTTTGAAATATGCAACCGACCCCCACGGCTATTTTGAAACTGCCGCTTTAGTTGCTTGCGGAGCATAAAATGGAACAACGCGATTTAGAAGCAATTTGGGCAAAAATTTTACGAACTTTACGCACTGAAAAAAATTTTGCTTTGTTCGGATTATTAGCCACAATGAACGATGTCGCGTTTTCTGACGGAAAAATCACAGTACACTTACATAATGAGGCAGAAAAGGCAATGTTAAAACAGCATTTTTCTGTCTTACAAGATTTGGCAGGAGCCGAAGTTACCATCGTATTACAAGATGACACAACTGCCGTCCAAGATGAGAACCGCGATTACATTGCACGACTCAAGGATTTATTTGGCGATAAAGTCGAAATCGTGTAAACTATCTATATGAGAAACTTTGCAATGGGCAACAACGGACAAATGGCCAATTTAATGAAACAGGCCGAAGCAATGCAAAAACAAATGGAAAAAACCAAAGCCGAATTGGCGGAAACTGCAGTTGAAGCCACGGTTGGTGGTGGAATGGTTACCGCTTCGATGTCAGGTGCTTATGAATTATTGGATTTACACATTAAACCTGAAGCCGTGGATCCCGACGATGTCGAAACTACGGAGGATTTAGTCATTGCCGTAATCAATGAGTGTTTACGACAAGTTACGGAGTTACGCAATGAAAAATTACCTCTCTGAAAAACCGGATGGTTATCGCATTGCACCCAGCCCAACTGGTTATGTGCATTTAGGTACGATTGCAATGGCATTGGTCAATAGCTATTTAGCCCGCCAAAACCACGGCCGTTTTTATTTGCGCATCGAAGATACGGATAGTAAACGTTATGTTGCGGATGCCGTCGAAAAAATGATGACGACTTTTAATTACTTTGACGTAAAGTTTGCGGAAACTTATGTCCAAAGTGAACGTGCTAAAATTTACCAACAATATGCCGAAGATTTGGTCAAACAGGGTAAAGCCTATTATTGTTTTTGCACGGAAGACGATTTGAATCAAATGCGCGAAACACAAATTAAAAACGGTGAACCAACTGGTTACTATGGTAAATATGCAAAATGCCGTCATTTATCTCCGGACGAAGTTGCCCGACGCATTGCCGCAGGCGAACCACACGTCATTCGGGCTAACTTTAGTTATCAAGATTGGGGTGAACGTATTACTTTTACTGATGCTGCCCGTGGTGAAATTGCTTTGTTACCACAAACTAATGACCCAGTTATTATGAAATCCAACGGATTACCACCTTATAATCTTGCCCACGTAATTGACGATACTTTAATGGGTACAGCTTTGGTGGTGCGTGGGGAAGAATGGTTGATTTCAACCGCTGAACATATGCAACTGTGTGATTTATTAGGTTTTCCGCGCTTGCATTATATGCATATGCCAACTATTAATATTGAAGAAAATGGCAAAAAACGTAAACTTTCCAAACGTAAAGACCCGCAAGCATTAGTTATGAACTTGATTGATGCAGGTTACCCCAAAAATGCGATTATCGAATATTTACTAACCATTTATAATAGTGACTTTGAAATTTGGCGTACCGCCAACCCCAATGCACCTTTGACCGATTTTCAATTTAGTATTCAAAAAGTTGGTACAAATAATCCTTTGTTTGATTTACCAAAATTCAATGATATTGCCAAAAATGTTTGGGCACGTCAGAGCCACGCTGAAATTGTCGCCAACTTTAACGCGTGGAATTGGCAGAGTTTGCCCAACATTACACCAACTATTAAAACCCGTATTGAAAAAATGCTTGGTGTCGAACGTGGTGGCGAACGTCCACGTAAAGATTTAATTAAATTTGAGGATATTGCTGATTTATACAGTTACCTTTGGGACGAAATTACCGTTGATGGCAGCACTCTAGACGGTCAAATGTTAAAAAATTACGCTGAAATTTACGATGCCGCCGATGATAAAGACACCTGGTGGCAAAAAATCAAAAATTTAGCACCAGATAAACCGACTTTACGTAACCTAGCCGCTCAAATTCGTTTAGCAGTTACCGGCAAAACTAACACACCGGATTTATGGGCAATTTGCCAAATTTTGGGTAACGACATTGTGAAAGCTCGTTTGACCCGTTGGTAATTTACGTTTATAATTAATTGATGGAAGTTTTCCGCCATAATGACATTAAAAATTTGGCTCTCGTTGTCAAAAATGGCGGGATTATTATTTATCCAACCGATACAATTTGGGGTTTGGGTTGTAATGCACTGAACCAAACCGCAACTCAAAAACTAAAACAAATGAAAGGTAAGCCCGCAGATGCTGCCTTAATTTGGTTGTTACCGTCTATCAAAGCGGTAACGCAATTTTGCGGACAAATAACTGCGACCGAACAACGTTTACTCCGCAAAAAACACACTTCTGTTATTATTAATGGTCAAGCGGTACGCGTAGTGCGTAGTGGTTGGCTGAACAAATTTTTGACTGCTTGCGGAGTACCGATGGTTGCCACAAGTGCTAATTTGCACGGTGAACCTGTAATCACTTCTTGGCGACAAGCCGTGCGTTTGTTCAATGGTCAAACCGATGCCGTAGTCCGCGGTCGCAAAATTTACCGACACATTCCCAGTACTTTAGTCAAAGTTGACCCAACCAATCCGCCAACGATTCACATTTTACGGTCTGGGGCGGGGAAACTGAGGTAAACAATGACCAAAGCCGCATATTTATTAACAATGGACCTGTTAGAAAATTATTTAAAACACTTATGCGGCGCAGAAAATGTTAAAATTAACGAACCATTAGCCCAATGGACAACTTTTCACGTGGGTGGGCCAGCCCGTTTTTTGGTCATCGTCAACCACAAAGACATTTTGCGACGTTTAATTAGCGCTTTAGAATATTTAGAATTTCCGTATTTTATTTTAGGGATGGGCGCCAATGTTTTGGCTAGTGATTTAGGTTATGATGGTGTCATTATCAAATTAAATTTCAAAAATATTGAACATAATGATGTTTTTGTTTATGCCGATGCGGGTGCTAAATTAGGTGCCGTAGTTAATTATGCTCGGGACCACAAATTGACGGGTTTTGAATGGGCAACTGGGATTCCTGCCACCGTGGGTGGGGCAGTTTATATGAATTGCGGTGCGTTTGACCATAGTATCAGCGATAATTTAGTGATGGTCGATGTTTTGCAGAACGGGGCAATTAAGACTTTAACCCGTAATCAACTGGATTATGATTACCGTCATTCGCGTTTAATGGACGAACCCGCCATTGTCATCGGAGCCTATTTCCGTTTAAACCACGGCGACCTGACAGAAATTACCAAACAAATGCAAATGATTGCTGCCAAACGTCGTCACCACCCCAAAGAACCCAGCGCGGGCAGTGTTTTTAAACGGCCGAAAGATGGTTTTTACGTTGGCAAAGTCATCGAAGAGTTGGGGCTGTCCGGTTATACCGTCGGTGGCGCACAAATCAGTCCCCAACATTGTAATTTTATTGTCAACCTTGGTAATGCCACTTGTAATGACATTCTCCAAATTATTTACTACGTCCAAGACACTGTTGAAAAACACACCGGTGTTTTGTTGGAAACTGAAATCATTTTCCTGGGTAAAGTGGAATAAATTACATTTTTTTGCGTTTTTTCGATACAATGAAACCAAAAATCAATTCAATGACTCCTAAACCAACGGCACCACCAGCAGCACCGCCGACTGCCGCCACAATCGCGGTCTTAGTTTCCTGACTGATTGGTTCTTTTACAGTTTCATTTACCACGGGCGTTTCCGCATTTTCGTTGTTGTTAATTGGTTGCAACGGGGCTTCAACCCGCATAATGGATTGATATTTTGCTAGATTAGGGTGGTTGTATAAATCTTCACTTTCCACAATAATTTCGGCCATATGATACCACTAAACACCCAAATAATCTACTCATATTCATTGAAACCCTCAAAAAACCGCATTTTTCACGCATTTTTGGTACTTTTGACGGTTGCTGAGTTTTGTTTGCCAACTTGCGATTTTTTCGGTAAAATTAAAACGTTAATTTGGGGGAATAATATGGACAAATACAATCTAATCATTCTTGGATTTATCGCCGGCGCTTTATTACTGTCTTTATGGTGGGCGTTTAATGCGGTACGACGCATTGATAACCAAAAAAATTTTTGTGCAACAACTTTAACCAGTATTGCAAAGTTATGGCGCAGAGCTAAATTCGTACCTGAAGATGCAAAAGAACGCGAATCTTTGTATTTATACCGCGATTTTTTACGTAAATTTGACGGCAGTGAATGCGAATATCCCATTATTGTCAAAGACGGTGGGGTGCGTTGTATGACCCGCAAAGAATATGACAGTTTATATGGCGAAAAACCAATTCATTGCGTTTCCGTTTTGATTTCGTTAATTTCGGTTATGATTGCCGTCGGTGCTGTTTTGGTTAATCTTTTTGTAACCAAAACTCTGGGGACGGGAATTGCTTTGGCCACCATTATGCCGGTAATGCAAATTGCTTTAGCTATTTTCGTCAATCGCTTCAACCGCGACAAAAATAACTACCGCGACGGCATCTTTATGGCTTTGAAAGAAAACAGTGTCGCATTCTTACGCATTACCAAACCATTTATCATTGTTGATGCTTACCCACATCGTTTCGGTAAAGGTAAAAAACCTTTATATGCCACAATGGGCACCATTCCCGAAAAACAAGTCATTAAAACGCGTGATTTTATCGTCCGCCAAAAAGAAGCTGAAGCGAAAATTATTATGGCTAACGTGGACAACGACGAAGAAATTCAAGCCATTATTGACAAAACGACCCGTAAACCCAGTCCGAAACGCCTTTCCGATGTTGTGGCAAGGGAAGAAGCTAAAGCCGCTAAAAATAACGCCGATGATGATGTTACGACAATTGACGAACTAACCCCCAGTGCTAAACCACAAAATACCAAACCAGTTTCGACAGAAAAACCAAACTATGCTTTTGCCAACGCAACTCGTAATTTAACCGACCAAGAAAAAGACCAACTGATTGATGACCTGCTAGAAGATGCAATGGAAGCCGATATCACCCGTGAAATACAAAAAGCACAAAAAAAACAAGTTGCCGTCGAACCCGTAGAAGAAATTGCACCTTTACCAACCGTTACTGAAGAACCAATGATTGAAGATGTTGCAGCACCTGCAGAAGATGATTTTTCGTTAGATGCCATCGGTCAAGCGCTGGATGCCGAAATTGCTAAACGTAGCAAAAAACGTTAATTTTTGCGTATTTTTCGCATAATTAAGACTGCCACCGTGGCGGTCTTTTTTAATTAGCGATAAAATCAATATACAGCGCATAACCTTTCGCGGGATCATAGGTGAGGGCGTGGGTCAACGCACCAACCAAGTGTCCGTCTTGGATAATAGGACTGCCGCTCATTCCGTGCACAATACCGCCGGTGGCTGCCAGCAAACGCGGATCAGTAATCCGAATGACCATTGATTTATTACGACGGCGTTTTTGGTAACGTGTCTTTAAAATTTCACAATCAAATTCTTCAATGGTGGTTCCGTCTAACGAAGTGCGAAGCGTTGCTTTGCCCGGATGAACATAATAACGGGTGGCTACGGGCATTGTGGTATCGGCCGCCGCCAAAATAGTACTGTCCGGCGTTAAACAACCAGTAACCCCAAAATTAGTCCCCTGAATAATACTACCTTGACTAACCGAATTTGGCTCGATTGAACTTTGAAGCACACCAGTTTGTTTACCGTTAGTTTTAACAATACCATAAGTATTAACGGTATGAATTTCGCCACCACGTAAATCAACAGCAGTTCCTGTTTCAAAATCCGCCATCTGATGTCCCAGTGCCGAAAATTGATGATTTTCCGGATTTATCAATGTTAACATTCCAACACCATTGGTTGTATCACGTAAACAAATTTCTTTGTCTAAATTGATATTACGCTTTAAAGTTGTTCCATTGCGTACCAAAGTAACGGTAACTTTATTTTGATTTGTCACAGCAGTCGTAAAATCGGCACAACTATGTACGGTAACACCATTAACAGTTTTAATCACGTCACCTTTTTGCAATTCACGGTCAGTAGTATCTGCCGTCACTAAAACACCATCAATTTCTCCACAAATACCAATTGGCATTCCTCCCACTAAGATTGTGTCAAACGGTAAAATATCTACCAAAACCTTTTTAATCGGGATTAAACCTAATAATTTCACTGTGATATATTTGGGGGCATCAGTATCATTTCCGGTTACCGTCGCAGGATCAGTATCGGCACGTGCCGCATATTCACTGGGAGTCAAAACCATTCGATCTGGTGTCGTAATACCTCGTACAAAAGGTACAACCAACATTACATAAACACTGAAAGCAATCACTGTAAATAAGGCACCACGCCAAAAACGCCAATTTTTCATCTGTTTCATACCGCAATTATCTTGTCCCGAAAACATATAAATTATTTATGCAAGTCCTTTGGTGGTATCGACTTTTGGATTTTTTGCAGGTGCAATGGCAAAAATACAAAGCAACTTTTATTTGGTTACTGGTTTGGTTAATCGCCGGACTGGTTTTCGGAATTGTGACAATTTATCTGGGTAAAGTCGGTGTTGGTGACATTAATTATCATTTGATTGATGGTAATCTTTTAAACGCAACCGCAACCAATAGTAGTATTGGCAATTTTATTTGGCAACGCGTGTTATCTTTAATTTTACCAATTACCTTGGTTTTAATTTTAGCCTCAATTGCACGTTTTACCGCTTTAATCGTTTACCCCGTAGTCCTAATACACGGTTATTGGTTAGCTGTCGCCGTTTGGTGGACTTTCTTCTATTATAATGTTACCGCCATTTTGTTATTAGTATTTTATATTATCTGGTTATTATTAGTTACTGCCATTCTATTAGCCGGTCTGTTGTGGGCTTTACAATGTGGTGCAAATTTTCGTAACAGTGGAGGCAGTCAAAACTGTCCACAAATCCAAAATTGGGGTAATGTGTTGCGCGGTGCGCTTATCATTATCGGTATCGCAATTTGCTTAGGAATTTTTGAATATTTAGTCTTTTGGACGGTTTTAGGTAAAATTGTGTATAAACCACGTTCAGTTTTCACAATCTAACAGTATGAAAACAAAGCGTATCTTCATTGCTGCATTAACTGCCGCCACAGTATGTGGTCTTGGTGGACTTGCCAACATTACAACAAATAAAAATCAACTAATCATTAATGCATCTGATACTCCGACAATCACACAAAACACTGTGGCAGAAACAAACACTAAATATCCTAATGCACCCACAATTACCGCCAAAGCGGCTTTTTTACTTGAAGCAAATAGTGGCGAAATTTTATTTGCCCAAAATTCTGACCAACACTTACCGATTGCCTCAATGACCAAAGTTGCGACTCTGGGCGTAATATATCAGGCACTGGCCAATAACCAAATTAAAATGGACGACTTAGTAATGGTTAGCGAACGCGCAGCCTCAATGGGTGGCAGTCAAGCATTTTTGGATGCGGGTAGCGAATATACTGTTCACGATTTAATCCAAACCATTGTCGTTGCTTCTGCTAACGATAGTTGTGTTGCTCTGGCAGAACATCTCGCAGGTTCAGTTGAAAGTTTTGTCACCTTAATGAATGATTTTGCCCAAAATTTGGGTTGCAAAAATACCAACTTTGTCAATTGTACTGGGTTACCAGCCACTGGTGCATATTCGTGCGCCCGCGATATGGCAACAATGTACCAAGCAATTATGCAATCACCACATTACGGCGACTTTAATCAAGTTTGGATGTATGATTTAACGCACCCTAGTGGACGAGTTACTGGTTTAACTAATACAAATAAATTAATTCGTCGTTATCAAGGTTGTTTAGGTGGTAAAACTGGATTTACAAACGAAGCTGGACATTGCATTACGGTAGCTGCTAAACGTGGTGATTTGCAACCGATTGCCGTTATCATTGGTGCTGCCAACAGTCAAACTCGTTTCAACGAGAGTAGTGCTTTACTTGACTATGCTTGCCAAAATTTTGAAAATCAATTATTAGTTGACAGTACGGTACCCATTAAAACAGTAACTTTACAAAATGCTGTTGCCGAAACTATCGACCTTTATCCCGCCGATAACTATTACCATTTAACAATGAAAAACGGCGCATCAAATTTAGCCGTAGCCACAGAGATTCCCGACACGGTAAGAGCACCATTTGATACAAAAACCAATTTAGGTAAAATTTTAGTTACCGATAATGGCAAAGTTATTGCCGAAATTTACGTACGGGCGGGGAAATCTGTTTCCCAGGCCAACTACTGGCAAACCTTACGCAAAGTTGTACACAAGTCGGTTAATTAAGCCGACTTTTTTGTTTAAGTGATGCCTGCTTTACATTTCCCGTAAACCGCGTTACAATTTGATACTTTCCGCGGCCGTGGCGGAATTGGCAGACGCACAGGACTAAGGATCCTGTATCGCGAGATGTGGAGGTTCAAACCCTCTCGGCCGCACCAAAAACTAAATTTTTCACAAAAATTTGCTAAAACGCATATAAATTTTATATTACATATTGACATTCAAAAGTGTAGTGTGTTATATCAATTGCTATGAAGAAATTAAGTAAATTACAAAATACAATTAATAAAAATCACAAGAAAAATACGGAATTCGATGCAAAAAAATTTAAAGCTGCCTGCAATTATTTACGCCAATTTGTTCCAGAAGCTTTTTCATTAGATTTTGATGAAATCAAAGCTTTAATGACCGGCGTTGAGAAAGAAAATCCACAATCCAATAATGATTATAGTAAAGATAATTTATTATTACACATTAACGATAAACGTTGGCTTGCTCGCTATCTTTTACAAGTTATTACTACAACTAATCAAACTATTAAAGAAAACGAAGCACACATTGCTGAAATTAACGAACTTGTTAATGCTCAATACCAGGTGTGTGGCGTTAAAACTGACGAAAACATCACTGATGAGCCAGTTTATAAATTTAAACAACCTAAAATTAATTTAAATACTATTCGTTTATTTGTTGAAGGTGATGCAATGGTTAGAAAAGAACTCAATCGTATTAAATACGATATGGTTGGTGTTGAAATTGACTTGATGTTAGAAAATGACGAACCTAAATTAACCAAAGAACAACGTCGCAATGCTGATCGTTATTTCTACCAATATGGTTACAAAAAATTAAGTTCAATTTATCATCTTGATGATCAAGATATTGCAATTGGTTTTGAAAAAAACGCGAAATGGTGGCAAGATAAAAAAATGCAAGAAGCCTACCTTAACACCTATGATTTTAATGGTAAAATTACTGACCAAAAAACTTGGATTCAAGCCAATATTGACCGTAAAAACAACCAAAAAGATTGGATTAAACAACGTAAATTTCAACATTACAAAATTTTATCAAGTGTGATTAAAGTTGCCGGTAATACCAGTTCTTATCCACAATTAAATCCTCAAGAAGAAGCCGAATTGAATCAAAAAGTTAGTGCTTGGGACCAAAAATTTAAAATTTTGACAACAGGCAACATTAAAACTGACGATGACAAAATAATGTAAATTATTCACTTGCACTAAAAATTGAAAAGCGTATAATGAAAACTATTGTTGTTATTGCAATAGGGAGTAGATGATGGAAAAATTAAAGACATTAATTGAAAACTTTAAAACTAATCATTTAAATAAGAAAATCTTACGTGAAATTCAAGATCACGAACTTTTACGTAGTTATTTACCGGAAATTTTTCCAGATGAAAGCAAAGTAACGAGTATTCTCGATGTTACTAAGATGGTTAAATATTCTAACGGCCATAATGCGTTTGAAACTAAAAACATTCCGTTCCATTTGGCTAATGATATTTGGATGATTAATTTTATTAAAGCCTTTTTAACCAATAATGCTGCATATCAACACAATAAAAATAAAGTCAAAGACGAAAACATTACTTCGTTTGTAAAAAATGATCCAGAATATGATTATGAACGTAACCGCTTTGGTAATGACATTGTTCGTTGCTCCATTCGTGATATTATCAATGAAAGTAGACAAAAACCGTGGCTCCGTAGTGATAATATTTTAAAGTGTGAATTGGTTCATCGCTTATTGAAATATCATCTTCCGAACTCCGTGATTTTAAATAGTATTGAAAACAACCTTGATTTAATCTATGAACCAGACTTGGAAAAAAATTAAGCCTAATTAAAAAAAACACTCCTCAATTTGAAGAGTGTTTTTTATTGCCTAGTTTAATAACGATTATTTACCGTATTTGTTGCGCCATGCTTCGTTGGTAATTTTGCGCATATATTTAATCGTTTCAACAGGGTAGTTACCCATTGCAGTTTCTTCCGAAGTCATAACTGCATCAGCGCCGTCCATAACTGCGTTGTAAACATCTGAAACTTCTGCACGACTTGGACGTGGTTTTTCGCACATATTCAACATCATTTCAGTTGCAACAATGACAAATTTCTTTTCTTTGTTAGCAATACGAATCATTTCTTTTTGAATAGTTGGTAAAATTTCCAATGGGTTGTTATCACCCAAACCACCACGAGCAACCATAACACCATCAGCTTCTTTAATAATGGCTTTCATATTTTTTACGCCTTCAGCGCTTTCAATTTTGGCAATAACAGGAATGTTACCAACAATTTTACGCAATTCGCGTAAGTCTTCAACCTTGTTCAAGAATGAAGCCATAATTAAGTCAACTTTTTGTTCAACACCGTATTTCAAGTCTTCAATATCGGCTGGACTTAAGAATGGTAATTTAACATTTACGCCAGGGAAGTTGACGCATTTATGGTTAGCCAATTTACCACCAACTTCGATTTCAACAACAATTTCTTTACCTTTAATTTCTTTAACTTTACCAAGAACCAAACCACTACAGAATGAAACAGGGTCACCAGCTTTCAAATCTTGGTACAAGTTTCTGTAGGTTACAGAAATACCTTTTTGATCGCCCATATGATCTTCACAGAAAAGTGAGAACAAATCACCTTCTTTAACGATAATTGAGCCTTTTTCGAAATCACCTAAGCGAATATCTGGTCCTTTGGTATCCAAGGCAATTTTTACATTGTAGCCATATTCCTTATTTAATTCACGAACCAATTTAAATTTGTTTCCGTGTTCTTCGTGGGTGCCGTGACTAAAATTGCAACGAGCAATTGACATACCGGCATCAATTAAACCTTTCAAGGTTTTTTTGTTATCACTTGCTGGACCAATCGTGCAAATGATTTTGATTTCCTTTTTATGTGTGCTTTCCATAAAAATTATTATGAAATAATTTGGATAATTTTGTCAATCGTTTTCTCTAGGTCATCGTTGTTAATCACGTAATCATAGTACTTCGCATCCAAAATACACTTATCATAATCGGTTAAACGGCGGGCAATGTCTTCTGGTTTATCGCCACGGCCAATTAAACGACGTTCAATTTCTTTTTTATCCGCTGTAATAAAAATTGTCGTAACATTTTGAAAACGCGATTTAAGTGCCCTTACACCAATAATATCGCAATCTTTTAACGGAATTTTATTAGCATCAAACAATTCTAAAATATAACGTTCACTCATTCCACGTTTTTCGCCGTGGCGCACGGTGTGTTCAAAAATATCACCAGATTCAACCATTCGGTCAAATTCTTCGTTACTTACAAAATGATAAGGGTTACCTTCACTTTCGTTTGGACGCATCGCACGGGTAGCTACCGACACTAACTTACCAAAACGTTCTGGATAACGTTTCATCAAAGTTTTAATAATGGTATCTTTTCCCGCACCACTAGGACCTTCAATCACAACAATGCGGTTATTTGTTTGTTTTTCCATAAATCATTTTAACGCAGTTGTGTTTTATCGTCAAATAACTCTCAACTCACACACAATATTTTAATAAAATATTTTTCGTTTTATTATAGGGTGTAAGTATGTCAGAAACTTTTTGTTAAAAGTTCGTTAATTTTAGCATTTAAGTCGGTTAATTTAACACGGACTTGTTCCATAGTATCGCGGTCACGAATCGTTACGCTTTGGTCTTCCAAAGTATCATAATCAACAGTGATGCAAAGTGGGGTACCGATTTCATCTTGGCGACGATAGCGTTTACCGATTGAACCCGCATCATCATAAGTTACATTAAAGTTTTGTTGTAATTCACGGTATAATTTAGTTGCAGTTTCGGTTAAACCTTTCTTTTGTAACGGTAACACGCAAATTTGATAAGGTGCTAAATTTGGATTTAATTTCAAAACTACACGTGTGTCGCCGTCTGCCAAAGTTTCCGTGCGGTAAGCATCGCACAAAATTGCCAAGAAAAGTCGTTCCACACCTTGTGAACTTTCAATCACGGTTGGAATATATTTTTCGTTGGTAATTGGGTCAAGGTATTCCATTGATTTTTTTGATAAATTTTGGTGATTAGTTAAATCGTGGACTCCGCGATGGTGAGTACCATTTAATTCGCCCCAACCAAATGGAAAATGATATTCCATATCGCAAGCTGCTTTTGCATAGAAAACAAGTTTTTCGTGGTCGTGAAAACGAAGGTTTTCTTCACGTACACCCAAAACTTTAGTAATAAAATGCCAAATTTTTTGTTTGTATTTTTCATACCAAGCCATTGAATCGTTTGCGTGGCAGAAAAATTGGTGTTCCATTTGTTCAAATTCAACCGTACGGAAAATAAAGTTACCCGGGGTAATTTCGTTACGGAAGGCTTTACCAATTTGACCAATACCAAAAGGAACTTTCAAACGCATACTACGTTGTACATTTTGAAAGTTGATATATTCACTTTGTGCGGTTTCTGGACGTAAGAAAATTTGGTCCGCGTTATCTTTCGTGACACCACGGTGTGTTTCAAACATTAAGTTAAATTGGCGAATTGGTGTCCAATTAAATTTACCGCAATTTGGGCAAACTAAATGATGTTGGTTAATGTAATCTTCTAAGGCTTGATTTGTCCAACCATCAGCATTGATGTTGGCATCATTATTTTCAATTAATTTATCCGCACGGGTACGGGTTTGACATTCTTTACAATCCATTAATGGATCAGAGAAACCGCTAACGTGGCCACTAGCTACCCAAACGTTACGGTTCATTAAGATACCGCCATCTAAGCCGACACTGTTTTCGTTAGCAGTCACAAATTCGCGCCACCATAATTTTTTAATGTGATTTTTTAATTCCACACCTAACGGACCGTAATCCCAAGTATTAGCTAAACCGTCATAAATATCCGAGCCAGGGAAGACAAAGCCACGGCTTTTGCATAATGTAATAATGTTATCAATGGTAACTGCATCGTTAGTTGTTGTTTTCGTTGTCATAGTTGCTCCTTATTTCTTTTTTAGTACGGTGATACCGTGCATATATTTGTGTAATGCGACAGGAATATTAACACTGCCGTCTGGATTTTGGTATTGTTCCAAAATAGCGGGTAAAACACGCGAAGTAGCTAAACCCGATCCGTTTAAAGTATGAACTAAAACGGTTTTGCCGTCTGCGTCTTTCGTACGAATGTTCGCACGACGTGCTTGGTAATCGGTAGCGTTAGAAACGGATGAAACTTCTTTGTAACCTTTTATTGAAGGAAGGTAAACTTCTAAATCGTAGGTTTTTGCCATACTTGCCGAACAATCACCAGCTGCCAAAGCCGTAGTTTGGAAATGTAAACCTAAACCTTCCAATAATTTTTGACCGTTACGCACTAGTTCTTCAAACAACTGTGCACTTTGTTCTGCGTAACAATAAGCGAACATTTCAACTTTATTAAATTGATAACCGCGAATCATTCCGCGTTCATCAGTTCGGTAAGAACCAGCTTCTTTACGGTAGCAGGGTGTATAACTGAAATAACGAATTGGTAATTGCTTACTATCAATAATTTCGTCACGGTGTAAATTTAATAATGCAGTTTCTGCCGTTGGTAACATAAATTTACTCTTTTTGGGGTCTTTATCGAAATCAGTGACAAAAACATCATTAATAAATTTAGGAAATTGTCCGGCGGCATAACCGCTTTGATAATTTAATAAATGTGGTGGCAAAATAAATTTGTAACCATTGGCAATATGGAAATCAACAAAATAATTTAACAATGCCCACTCTAACAAAGCACCAGCTCCTGTGTAAACCCAAGTTTTGGCGCCACTTAATTTTGCGCCACGTTCGTAATCAATTAAACCTAGATTAGTTGCCAACGTGACGTGGTCTTGCCATTTGAAATTTAATTCAGGTTTTTTACCAAAAGTTGCAATGACACGGTTGTTTTCTTTACCACCTGCCACAACCTCCGGTAATGGAATGTTTGGCAAAGGTGCCAAAGCATCAAAAATCTTTTGTTCTAATTTAGCCAATTCAGCATCGCCGTTGGCAATTTTATCACCAATTGCCTTCATTTCGGCAATTTGTTTAGTGGCATCTTTGCCTTCTTTTTTTAGCTTTGCGATAATGGCACTGTTTTCATTACGTTTTTGACGACGGGCTTCATTCTTTTGAATTAAGTTACGACGTGTATTATCTAGTTCAATTACCGTCGTAAAATCTGCCTGACAACCACGTTTTGCCAATTGTTCTTGTACCCATTGGGGATTACTACGAATTAAGTTAATATCTAGCATAACTTTATTATAATTGTTTTCGTAATGTTTCGCAATGGTTTATTCAATTAGAATGCGTTTTAAACATCAGAATTTTCGTTTTTACCAGCAATAATGTCTTTAATTGCTTCTTTTAATGGTTCTTCTTCAAACTTTGGGTGGACGTCTGACCAAGTATAAGTAATGTGATAGTCAGGCGAAATTTCAAATTGATCAAATTGCAGACCGTCCATATAGGCTAACATTTTAATAGTGGGTTTTAAAAAACGGCGACAACGTTCAGGTAAGTTATTAACATATTTTTCCGATAAAGAAATTTCATAAGGTTTACCTTTGTTATCTTGGGTGATAATTAATGCTTTTTTAAACTTGTTAATTTCGGTATTGCAAATTGAAGAATGCATTTGGTCAATTTGCTTTTGTTCAGTTTTAGATAATTGTAACATCATCGTTGGTTTAACTTTAGCCAACTCAATTTTAATTAACGGATCTAATGAGTTATTGCCAACTTCAGAAGCAAATCTGGCCGAAATATTAGGGAATAAGTGGTCCACATCTTCTGGTGCGAATTCGGAAGAGCCAATGACAACTTCATAAGTTTTACGAATTTTATTACACAACTTATTAATTTCACGTTGGGTAATATCGTAAAAGAATAAATTCGTAAAAATGTAAGCACGTTGCATACTGTTATTAACCATCATTCGCACAGCTGGACAAGCCACTTGGCCTTCAGGTGTTACGATAAAACTACGGTTAATCGCTTCGCAACTTTGATAATTCATTAACCCAACCTCACAGGTAAGACTAAGAATAAATAATCACCACGTTTGGCACTGGTAACAACACAAGGTGCTAATGGAGTAGTGAACGAAAGTTTTACAAATTCGTCCGTAATGGTATTTAACGCATCAAACATATATTTAGAGTTAAACGCAATTTTAATGCTGGTACCGTCTAAGTTAGCGGGCACACGTTCATTAATTTGACCCATTTCGTTATTAGCAAATAATTCCAAACTCTTATCAGCAGTGGTTAAAGTTAACAAATTAATTTTGTTAGTACCAGATAACAAACCAGCACGACCAACCGCCGCTAATAATGGAGCAGTTTCGACAACCACACTAGAATTAAATTCAGTTGGAATAATTTGGCGGTAATTAACAAAATCGCCATCAATCAAACGTGAAGCAAATACTGTACTGCCAATCGCAATTTGGACAAATTTCTTTTCAACAATTAAACCGATTTCTTCTTTATCATCAGTTAACATTCGGCGCATTTCTTCCAAAGCACGACTTGGAATGATTAATTTAGCTGAACCAGTAGGACGAACTAACGGTTTAATAATGCGGGCTAAACGGAAACCATCCAAAGCAACTGCGGTTAAAGTATTATTAGTTGCATCAACATCAAACAAAGCACCACGTAAAACCGGACGAGAATTATCTTGTGCGGTAAATGGGGTGGTTTTGCTAATTACTTCGCGCAAATCCGCCGCTTTTAAAAAGAATAATGGTTTAGCGTTTAAATCGATTAAATCAGGATATTCATTAATAGGCATACAAGAGAAATTACCGTCGTTGCCTTCGCCGTGTTCAATTACTGCCGCAGTATCCGAACTGGTAAAGGTGATTGGACCTTGACCAATTTTACCGATGTATTCACCAAATAATTTACCTGGTAATAAAACTGCGCCTTCTTGTTTAACATCAGCGTGAATAGTTTTGCGGATGTATAATTCCAAATCGGTTGCAAAGAAAGTTACTTCATTGCCTTTGGCTTCAATTTTAATACCTTCCAAAATCGGGTTTACCGTTTTACTGTTAGTACCGTGTGCTACAATTGCCACCGCGGTCTTTAAATCTTCTCCATCACATATAAATTTCATACTTATATGATAACAAAATTTCGCCAAAGTGTCTATTGCTTTTGTTTTAATTCAATTGATAAAAGATATTTTTCGCCGTTCATAAATTCAATTAAGTAGTTGGTAAAGTATGCATTTAACTGACTGCCAATAGCGTCTTCTAAATAAGTACGGCATTCGTCCAAATTGTGTAATTCTAATTGGTTAATTTCGTGGTTGACATTTTCGTCGCCATAACCATAATCGTGTTGCATTACATAACGTAAAGTTGCAATGTTGTGTACCGTGGCTTCGGATTGTTCCGGCGGTATCGTTGAGCGGTCGACTTTGGGGGCAGTAATTCGCGCTGTAGTTTGGTCGGATAAAGTTACCCACAAAACATCGCCATCACGTTGTATCGGATTGCTAATTTCGGTGTGCATCATTGTTGCCAAAAAATCAATGACGAAATCTGGCGCTAAACAATCGTTGGCTTCCTCTGTAAATTGATGTTTCATACCTTTATTATAATAAAATTATTGCAAACTTAAAATGCAAATCGTTAGACATTTTTCGACATTTTTCGCAATGCTAAAAAAGACTTTATTTTTGTCGGTTCTTTATTAAAAGATTTTGTTAATTATTTGTCTAATTGTTTTAAAATATCGTCAACGGCATTTTTAATTTTAGGGTCGGTGGTCATTTGTTTTTCAATTTTATCACGGGAGAAAATGACCCACGCGTGGGTACGACTGCCGACAATTTCACCAATTTCGGTTAAGGGTACATCTTCTAATTTCTTGGTTAATAAATAAGCGGCGACCGAACGGGCGTTAGCTAATTTTTCGGTACGACGTTTACCCGTAATTTCATCGGGGGTAACATCAAAATAATTAGCCGTAGTCGCAATGATACGTGCGGCGGTATCACCAACGCGTGCCGTTTCTTCGTCGCCAGAATTATCTGATAGTGCAGTGTTACAATCTTCAATTGTCGGAATTGTATGACCGTTTAATTCGGCGTACACAATGATTTTGACTAAGTGACCTTCCATATCACGAATGTTTTCGTTGATTTTATTCGAATATTCGGCAATATAGGAAGCAACTTCGTTGGGTAAATATTTATCTTCTAAAGCTGCTTTCTTTTGTAAAATTGCGGTACGCATTTCCACATCAGGGTTGCGGATATCTTGGAAAATACCACTTTTCAAACGCGATTGCAGACGTTCTGATAAAGTAGCAATTTCGTTAGGATGACGGTCGCTGGTTAAAACAATTTGGCGTTGATGTTCAAATAAATCATTAAAGGTGTGGAAGAACTCTTCTTGTGTCGCTTGTTTGCTGGCTAATTCTTGCACATCATCAATTAACAACACATCAACATTGCGGTACTTTTCACGGAACGCACCAAAGTCACCTTTTTGTTTAATGACACTGACGTAATCGTCGGTAAATTTTTCAATTGAAGTTAAAACTAATTTAGTTGACGGTTTGTCTTCTAAAAGTTGGTTAGCAATTGCATTTAATAAGTGAGTTTTGCCTAAACCTGAACGACCATAAATAAATAAGGGGTTAATTTTTTTACCAGGGTGTTTGGCAACAAATTCTGCCATTGCGGCAACTTCTTGGTTAGATTTACCGACGATAAAATTGGCAAAAGTTTGTTGTGGGTTAATGTTATTATTGTAAATAATTGGTTCAGGTAGTGGAGTTTCAGGTGTTGGATTATTACGGGCATCACGGCGTTCTTTTTCGACAGCATCGATAATTTCCACTTTTTCAACTAAGGGTGCAACTTTTTTAATTGCATCGTCGATGTGTGGAAAGTGACGTTCATTGCGGGCATAATTCGCATCACGTGTGGACATCGCTGACAAAATAAACGTGCCGTCCTCAAATGCTTCTGGCATTAATGGTTGAATATAAAGGTCAAAAGAAATGCTGCTCACATTGTTTTGAATAATCGGTTTCGCTTTTTCCCAAATTTCCTTGACGTCCATATTTTATAGATTAGCACAGTTTTTGATTTTTTGTAAATAACTGTTCATTGAAAATGACAAGTGGTTTAATTTATAGTATTATAAGTAATGGACATAAAAATTAAAACCGAAACAATGCGCTTCAATTATTGTGCACGAGCCATCATTCAACAAGACCAGAAAACTTTAGTGATGCGGGTTGATGATGCCGATTATTATCATTTACCAGGCGGACACGTAGCAATTGGTGAAACTAGTCAAGCGGCTGTTTTGCGTGAAGTCCAAGAAGAAACTGGTTTAGTGGTTGATATTAAAAAATTGGTTGTGATTCACGAACAATTTTATGATAAAAAGGGACGTGCTAATCATTCAGTAATCTTTTATTATCTTGTGAAACCAAAACAAAAAGTTTCGACCGAAAACTATGTGCGTTTAGAGCAAGACGGTAAAAAAACTTTGAAAAATGAATTGCGTTGGGTTACTAATGACGAGTTGGTAGATATCGATTTACGCCCCACACGTTTGAAAAACTTAATTTTGACCAATCAATTAAACATTTTACAACACTATGTTAATTAATTGTTTGGTTAATTAAGTCAGTAATGAAAAAGTTAATGTTGACGGGCGAGTGGTTTGTATGATAAGATACTTTCTATGAAAAGAACTTGGCAACCTAGTAAAGTTAAACGTCGTCGTGCGGTTGGTTTCCGCAAACGTATGAAAACTGTTGGCGGACGTAATGTTTTGCGCCGTCGTCGTGCGCGTGGTCGCAAACGCTTAACCACTAAATAAGATGTTACCTTTACGGTATCGCTTGAAGAAGCGAAAAACTTTTAACTATTTACACCAACACGGGAAGCGCCAGAGTGGCGAATACGTGGTGGTGTATTTTTGTTCGGCAGCAAATTTAAAAATCGGTTTTAGTGCTAGTAAAAAAGTTGGCAATAGTGTTATTCGTCACCGCTCTGCGCGTTTAATGCGCGAAGCGATGCGCCCATTGTTACATCGTGTTAATTCACATACAAATTTAATTGTGGTGGCAAAGCCAGAATTACCCAAACAACATTTATTGTATATTACTTTAGATTTGGAAAACACTTTGAAAAAAGCCGGACTTATGTTATAATCATTTTTATATGAATATTCAGTTTCCATCTGGTTCAGGTGTCCAAGGTTTCGTATATTGGTTACTGTCCCAAATTATGAGTTGGGGTTGGGTTTCTTATGCCTTTGCGATTGTCTTTTTTACCTTATTTATTAAATTAATTTTGGCGCCGTTAGATTTTTGTAACCGTTTCTTAACTCGCCGTACCCAAATTAAGCAACAAGCGTTGTCGGGTGAATTGGCTGATTTACAAAAAACTTATGGCAATGACCCATTGGCCTTTGCTCGCGCTCGTCAAGCTTTATATCAAAAATATGGTGTTGGTGGTTTAGGCAGTAGTTTAATTTCTTTGTTAAGTATCATTATTACAATGGTCGTCTTCTTCCAAGTGATGGGTGCTTTGAATAATATTTCTAATTATAATATCCGTCTTCAATACCAAGAATTACAAGGTGTTTATCAAGAATACATTGAAGGTAAAGATGCTGATAACTTAACTGAGGCACAAACGGTCGAGTTGACTGATTTACTAAACCAGAAATATCAAGCTACCAAAGTATCGGCTGGTTGGATTAAAAATATTTGGCAACCAGATAGCCCATTAGCTAAAGCGACTAAATCAGTGGATGATTACAACAAAAATCAACCCGAAGATTTCCGTTTAACCACGGACGAACAAAAAGCCGAATACGAAAAAATTTACAGTTACATTGATATTAAGAACCAAAATAATGGTTTCTTCTTGTTGGCGGTAATTTCTGCGGTAACAATTTTTGTTTCAACAAAAGTTAATGCGATAATGGCAAAACGTAACGCACCGAAAAAAGTTGAAACTAAAAAAGCTGAACCAATTATTACTTATTCATTGCGTGATGCTAAATTACAGAATAACGGCGAAGAAAAACCAATGGTTGATCCAGCACAAATGGGTAAAATTATGCTGTGGACAATGCCAATCATTTATGTGTTCTTTGCTACAATGCAAACTTCAGCGTTTGCTATCTATATGATTGCATCATCAGTTGTATCAACTTTATTATCGGTAGGCTTTGCTTTCTTGATTGACTTGATTTTAAAGCATATGAAAAAGCCGGAAATTACTAAAGATTTCGATGCTACGGTAATCAATCCGCACGCGAAGTATTTCAAAGGAGGAAGAAAATGAATCAATCAGTAACAGTTAGTGCTAAGTCTTTGGACGAAGCCATTACCAAAGGATGTGCCGAACTCGGTGTTGCTTTGGATGAAGTCGATTTTGAAGTGGTCGACGAAGGCGGAATGTTCCGCAAAATGCAAGTTAAAGTTACGGTGAAAGCCAATGCTCAACCTGTAGCAGAAACGGAAGAACCGACCGCAACTCCGGTTGAAGCAGAGCCAGAAGTTAAAACTACTGCTGAACCAATTGTGGAAGAATTTGAAATTGGTGGTAAAACCAAAACCAAAAAACCAACAAAAGAACCACGCAAGGTTACCGAGTTTAATCCAGATTGTCCGAAATTCAAAAAAACTTTAGCTTTTGCTGAAGAGTTCTTTAAATTAATGGGCGACAACTTAACCGTTACCACTTCACACGATGATCAAGAATTCGTGATTGCAGTCGATGGTGAAGATGTGGGACGTTTAATTGGTAAGAATGGTCGCACAATGGCGGCGATTAATGCAATTGTTAGTGCGATTGCGATTAACACACATAGTGATGAACCACGTCGGGTAATGGTAGATATTGGTAACTACCGTGCTAAACGTAAGGATTATTTAATTGAATTAGCAAAACGTAAAGCAGAACAAGTTAAAAACACTGGTCGTTCGGTTCGTTTGGATCCAATGCCAGCCCGTGAACGTGTAATTGTTCACTTAACCTTACAAGATGTTGAAGGCATTATCACCGAAAGTGAAGGTGTTGAACCACATCGCTATTTGGTTATTAAACCCGGTGCTAGATAATTATTATTAAGCAAAGAAGGTCCGTGCAATGCGGACTTTTTTTTACTGTAATAATCGCTTGATTATTTTTTGATATTATACTATAGTTGAGTAAAGTTCGTTCTTGCAGGAGGTAAAATGAACAAAAAAGCACTTTTCACAACTTTGGGTGTAATGTTAGCCGTAATGGTGGCATCAGTTGCGTTAATCTTTACTGTGGGACCAATGGTCAGCGCGGATGATTATGATGATTATGAGCCAACAATTTTTAAGATAACTGCCGATTATTTTGAAGTTGAAAACGCTGAGATTAGTGTTATAAATATAACAAGTGGTATGTCTGCTGATTTTTATGAAATAGTTGTGCCTAATGGGGTGCGTGTATTACGAGGTAGTGCTGGAGAATCTGGAGAATATAATTTTGTATCAACCAAGTGCTTTGGAGATTTTATGATCTGGTATGAGATTTTATCTGTGGAATTACCTGATAGTTTAGAACGTATTAGTTATCGGGCATTTAGTGAAATGCAATATTTAACCGAAATTGAAATTCCAGATAATGTTACTTATATAGGAGATTGCGCATTTTATCGTTGTACTTTGTTAAATAATGTTAAATTACCTAATAATTTAAAGTATATTGGTATGGGAGCTTTTGATTGTTGTTCAAGTTTAACATCAATTGTGATTCCTGCCAGTGTAACAGAGATGGATAATTGTGTTTTCGATTGGTGTACCAATTTAACCACAATTTATTGTGAAGCAGCATCTCAACCGGATGGTTGGTTGCCAAATTGGAAAGGTAATAATAACGCTGAAGTGGTTTGGGGTTACAACGCCGGAAATAATCAAAATAATAATGAAAACCAAAACGATAATAATGAAAATCAACAAAACCCGGAAAATATTCAAATACCTACGGAAACTACAACAGTAACTGATAATATAAACAATCAAACCAATACCGCGGTGGTGGCTGCCGTGGCTGGAACCACGGGGGGTGCGGCAGGACTTGGCACCATTGGTACAATCTTAGGTGTTGCGATTTCCAAAAAACGCAAAAAATAATTATAAAAAATGAAAAGTGAATAGTGTTGGTAAAATTAGACGCCAAATTTATCATTCACTCTTTTCTTTTAGCACCTGTGGTGTTTTTTCGCTACCGCTCGACACTCTTCACTATTTCGTGTTACACTGCGGTGTGCATTTGAAAATTCAATGTGAGTATGTGGGAACAAAATTTGCGGGCTTCCAAACACAAAAGGGGCAACGCACGGTGCAAGAAGAATTAGAAAAAGCGATTGCACATTATTTTGCAACACCGGTTAAAGTAGTGGGTAGTGGACGCACGGATGCCGGTGTACACGCGGTCGGACAAATTGTGTCTTGTTTGTGTCCCCGTGAAGATATAAAAATTTACCAATTTTTGTTGGGTGTTAATAGTTACTTACCATCTGATGTAGCGGTTACGGCGGCGGAATTGTTGCCGAAGTTTAACGCCCGCAGTGATGCGAAAGCAAAAACTTACATTTATAAATGTTATATCTCACCGACACGTCATCCAGCACGCGACGTAGACCATTGGCAATTATATAAACCGGTTGATATAGTTCATTTACGTGAACAAGCAGCACAGTTAGTTGGTACTCACGATTTTACGGCGTTTTGTGCGGAAATCCGCGACAAAAGTCCCATTCGTACAATTTACAGTTTAGATGTGGAAACCCCGGCACCAGATGAGGTTTGGTTTGTGGTACGCGGTAATGGTTTCTTACATAATATGGTACGTATTATTGTTGGAACTTTATTGGACGGCCGCGATGTGAAAACAGTTTTGGATTCACGCGACCGTCGCCAAGCAGGGAAAACTGTGCCTGCTAAAGGTTTAACATTATTTAATGTCGAATATTAACGGTTGAAGTTTTTTATTGGTTATGCTATATTTGGGCGACGGGGCGTAGCGTAGTGGTATCGCGCAAGTCTGGGGGGCTTGAGGTCGTGGGTTCAATTCCCGCCGCTCCGACCATTAATTTTTAATTTAGAACTTGCCAAAGTTCGTGATCAAGATATACACGCGATTGCAAATGAAAATGTTTAGCAAAGTTTTTGATTGAGTTCGCAATTTTTTGAATGAAATAATAGGCATCTAATTCTTGGCGATTGAGTTTACCATCACTGGTAAATTGAATCGTTAAAGTTTGCTGAGCAATCTTAAAAGTCATTTTTTGTAAGTGTTCTATTTGACGTACACCTGCAATCGTTTTACCTAATTCAGTCAAACGTTCTCCGCAAATATCTAATTTATCAGCAAGAGTTAAAATGTAACCATAGGTGCTAGGGTATCCGCTGCTGTGTTCACGAATTGCCGCTAAAATTGCTTGGTTTGTGGTAAATTGTTTTGCTTTTTCATAACTGCGTGCTGCGTGTCCGTCCTTACCAAAATTGCTTGCCCCTAAGTCGTGCAGTAGTCCTGCGATACCCACATTCTCGATGTCGGTGGTACTTAGCTTTAATTTTGTTGCTAAAGCCTGTGCAATCTGCATTACCCGTAACGCGTGATTAATGTTGTGCTCGACGTGATAAAGTGAATTATCGGCAAGTGCATATGTATGTAAAATTTCGGGATTGTTTAACAATTGTTGTAATGTTTGCATTGCTTAATAATAAAGTAAATTGTAATGATTGGCTATCAATTAACGTTAATCACAAGATATCATTGGTAATGAGTTGGCACGAAAACTTTGCGCATAATATAGATAAATGGCGATGAAACGCATTGAACGACAAAATTGGTGGTTAATTGTCAGTAACCTAGTAATGGGTGTTTTAGATTTGATGGCGTTGCTGATTTATTTCGCACCAGCAACGTGGCTGGTTAAAGTTATTGGCTACGGCTGTGTCATCGGCTTCAGTTTGGGTTCAGTGTTAGCTTTAGTTTGTGGTTGGCAAGCGTGGGGGCGCAGTTTATTTGTTTTAAACATTTTAACGTTTGTGGTGATTGGTGGTTTGTGTGTTTTACATTGGTGTGGTTGGTTTGACGACTTTCGCAGCTTGGATCAATTAAAACAGTTAATTCGTTCCAGTGGTGGTTGGGCTTACGTAGTTTACATTATTTTACAGTTTTTGAATGTGGTATTATTGCCGTTGCCTGGTTTCTTATTTATGTTGGCAGCGTTAAGTATTTTTGGCATTTGGCCGACCTTTTGGGTGACATTATTAGTTACTTGGGCTGGGTCAATTATTTGTTTCTGGTTTGGACGTACTTATGGTAACAAAGCCGTGGTGTGGTGTGTGGGTAAGGAAACCGCCGAACGTTATCAAAAATTATTAGGTAACAAAGGCAACTTATTATTTTTAATAATGCAAATTTTACCATTTTTCCCCGATGATTTGTTGTGTATGATTGCCGGATTAACCCGAATGAAATTCTCGTTCTTTATTTTAACAATGGTAATCGCGAAGCCATTATACATTGCGACTGTTTGTTGTTTTGGTAGTGGAACCTTAATTCCCTTTAGTGGTTGGGGCATTCCAGTTTGGATTGTAATTTGCGTTGGTTTGTTTGTCACGTTCTGGTTGTTTTCTAAATATCAAACCAAGATTGAAAATTGGTTTGCAAAAATTACTCGACGACCAACTAAAACCACACAAAAACAGTAATAATTTATCTCTTGACTTTTTCGGGAATGGTGTTATCATAGGGGCACTTATGGAGTATTGGGAAGTTTTTTGCGAAGCGATGCTGGATAGTCTGAAAATTTTGCCTTTATTATTGGCAGTTTATTTCTTGATTGAGTTTGTGGAATACAAATGGGCGGTTAAATTACGCAATAATCGTTTCTTACGTGGTAAAGCCAGTCCTGTGATTGCGGCATTATTTGGTTCGGTTCCGCAATGTGGTTTCTCGGTTGTTGCCGCTGATTTATTTGCACAAGGTATCATTCCAATTGGTGCTTTATTAGCGGTATTTATTTCAACCAGTGACGAAGCTTTGCCATTATTATTAGCACATCCACAAAATTGGTTATCAATTATTATCTTAGTTGTTGCAAAAATTGTGATTGCGATTACAGTTGGTTATTTAGCCAATGCAATGTTTCATTTGTTATATCGTCGCAAAGTACCCGCACAACCAATTAACAAGGAACACAATCACAATGAAGAAGAACATCATCACGACGATGAAGTTAAAACCATCAGCGTGCACGACGGCTGCTGTCACCATAGTTTGGATGAAAAGCGTTTTAACTGGAAACACCCATTGTTACACAGTTTAAAAATTTGGGCTTTCATTGTAGTGGTTAGTTTATTGTTTGGTTTTGTTGCAGATATTTGGGTTGGTGAAGAGCGTTTAGCAGCATTCTTAAGCAGTAGTTTCTGGTTACAACCGTTATTAGCAGTGGTGGTTGGTTTAGTACCAAACTGTGCTGCTAGTGTGGTTTTGACCGAATTGTATTTAATGGGTGGCTTGCGTTTTGGTGCTTTGTTGGGTGGTTTGTGTGTTAATGCTGGTTTGGGTTTGATTTTCTTATTGCGTCAAAAACATTTATGGCGCGAAAAATTATTCGTCATCAGTTGGTTAATCGCAATTAGTGTTTTGGTTGGTTATAGTTTTTTGTGGTTAGCAATTTAATTTTCTTTTACACGTAAAGCTTGTTTTTGTAAGTAACGTTGGTAAAGTTTACTCATTACCAAGTAAGTTGTAGTAGAAACTAAGGCAATACTGCCGATACCGATGGCTAATAATAAAATGTCATAAGTAAACTGTCCTGCGGTCAAACGTAGATTTTCCATAATACCAATATCCGAAGTTAGCACATTGGTATAATTGGTATGAAAAGCAAATGCACCAGCAATAATCAAAAAATAGAAAGCCGTATAAATTGTAATGGTTTGGTAAATGTGGTGACGTTCTGGATGATAAACATTTAACATTAACATCCAAATCCAATAAGCTACAACACCCATATGGAAAAAGAAAGTGTGGAAGTGGTCAAAGGTATCCCAAATGTTTTCTGAAGCACCGTGTAAAATCATTCGCGGTGCCAAGAATAATAATAGAGTAACCAAAGCACCACCCGAAATACTGCAAAAATACATTAATTGGCGGACTTTACCGCGTGAGAACAAAGCGATACCATACCAAACTAAAAAGAAACTGCAAAAGTGTAATGGAATAAACCAAGTTCCCCAATCACCAATAAACAAATGGTAACTTTGTTTCATAATTTCTAAAACCAAAATTGTCGCACCCAAAATGCTTAATGGTTTTTGACGTTTTTCCAAAGGGGCATTGCGCAAAGTGAAACGCAAAATTACACCCACCACCAAAATGATGAAGAGTGCTAAGAACATCGTAACAAATTCTGTTTGCGTGTATCCCATCTCTATTAGTATAGCACTTGGATGGTTTTTTAGCAACATTTGTCTGCTTTGTGCCACATTGTGAGTATCAAAAAAACTTGTACGTTTTTTTGTTTTTTTTGATATATTATCTCTTGAAAGGAAATTATTCTTTTGGGAGGTAGTATGAAACAAAAAACACTCTTTACAACAATTGGGGTAATGCTCGCTGTAATGGTCGCGGCGGTAACGTTGGTGTTCACGGTGGGACCAATGGTCAGCGCGGATAGTGTAGGAATTGTTGAAGGGTGTGAAATGTTTGATATTGACGAAAATAATGTATTAAATGGGCTATCAGATGTTGGTATTGATTATGTTAATCAATTTAATAAAATTTATATAATTATTCCTGATAAAGTAACTGAGATTTATGCTGGTACATTTTGTGATTTTGCTAATTTGGTAGGTGTAACAATTCCCGAAGGTGTTACACGGATTGGTAATGCTGCGTTTGGTGGAAGTGGTTTAATGTCGATTAGGATTCCGAGTACAGTAGAAGATATTGGCGAATATGCTTTTTCTGAATGTATTAATTTAAGCAACATTACATTTGCTGAAAATTCGCAATTAAATTATATCGAGTGGGCAGCATTTTATGATTGCACAAGTATAACGTCAATAATAATCCCAAAAGGTGTAAGAATGATTGAGGAGGATGCTTTTAGGGGATGTACTGGTTTGAGTAAAGTTTATTGCGAAGTTTCGGAAGAAGTTTCAAGTAACTGGAGTGTGGATTGGATTTATGGAGTTGATAATGCGGAGATTATGTGGAATTGTAAACACGTAAAATTTGATACCGGTAGTGATATGCTGATTGATGAACAAATTGTTGAATCTGGATATCAAATTGTGCCTCCCGTAAAACCAATTCGTAACGGTTATACTTTTAAAGGTTGGTACCTTGGTAGTGAAGCATACGATTTTAATACACCAGTAACTGGGAACATTACTTTAACTGCGCAATGGGAAGCAGATGAAAATCAACAAAACACTCAGAACGAAAACGAACAAAACGAAAATCAAGAACCTGAAACACCAACCGAAACCAGTCTGGTTAACGAAACTAACAAAAATGGTGTTATCGCTGCAGTGGCCGGAACCACGGGGGGTGCGGCAGGACTTGGTACCATCGGTACAATCTTAGGTGTTGCGATTTCCAAAAAACGCAAAAAATAATTATTATTCACTCTTTATTTTCTTTCGCTGGTGCCAATAACTTTGCCGTCGTGACCAACTACTACAAAGTAGCGGTTACCGTCTTCAGTAACAAAGGAAACAAACCAATAGGGCGTGTTAACGGTGCTGTTATCGCATAAAATTTTGGTGGAACTTTCCATTCGGGTATCAGTGGATAAAACATCATTTAAGGTTTGGCAAGCAATTTCCAAAGCAGTCTCCCAGGTAATGGCTTCGTCGGGCATAACATTATTTAAGGTGACGTTACCAATCGTTTCGCCGTTGGCTTGGAAAGTAATGTCAATGTTGGCGTTGACGTCTAAGGCGTTTTCTAAATCACCGGCGTAATTGTTCCCATAAGGGTTCTTTTCCAAAATCAAGGTCAAAGGTTCTTGGTCATTAATCTTAACCAAAGTAGTAATACAGCCGTTGTAAATAATTTTGTCGTTACTAGGTTCAACGGATAAAACCGTGAAAGGTACCGTTGCTGTTGCAATGCCGTCGGCATTAAATTCAGACTCGCGAATGCCACTGTACAATTGTACGTTACCAATCGGGTTATCGGTGGCGGCAGTTTTCAAATAGAAACGGGCTTCAGCAATGTTTTCCAAAGCCATTTGGTACGTATCACTGCGTTTAAAGTTAATGATACCAACAATGGCAACCACTGCAGCTACAACAATAATACTGGCAGCCAACCAAAATTTTTTGTTCAAGATTTTTTTTAACTTCATAGTCAATGCATATGGGGTATGACTGATAAATATGCAAATTTTGTCGTCAAGTCGTTAATTTACTTTACGATAAGTAAATTTAATGCGTAAGATTTTGGATCCACAAGTGATGGTTAAATAACCACTGGGTCGCACTTGTTCGCCATTTTTTTCAACGTATTCGGGTACATTATCACGTAGGTGTAAATAGAACATTCCTTGATAATAAGCTTTGCCAATCGTAGTTGTATTAGTTTTATCACGGATTTCTAAAAATTGCTTCGCATCATTATCTAAAGTAAAAATGATAGGATTGGCTAAGGCACGATTTTGTGGTGTACCAGTGGTTAAAACAAAGGTTTGGTCAATTGAAATTGTACAATTGTAATTAGTTGGACCGGTGCCTTCTAAATTAGATAAGGTACCATCGACAATCGTCAGAGCGTTAGGCGTAACTGCAGAAGTTAGTGTACTGCGTAATAAAAGACCAAGTGCCAAAAGTAAAACACCAATGATTAAAACTACGGCTGTAATAATTTTGTACTTTTTCGTTTTGGAAGCCGTAATTAAGTCAAATTTAGGTTTTTCTCCCGTCTCAGTTGTTTTCCCCATCATTTCCTTTATAGTATGCTGCTAAATTTAACTTTTAGCAAATACAAATAATAACAGATGAAAGTTTCGCGGACGGATAAATTGCTTTATGGAGTGGGTGCATTCGGGTATGGTAGTGTGAATCAAACCCTAAATAATTTCTTAATGTTTTTTGGTACCGGGGTTTTAGGATTGTCAGGAACATTGATGGGTTTAGCCATTGCAATCTCCACTGTTTGGGATGCAGTAACTGACCCGTTAGTGGGGGCATTGTCAGATAATTTCCGTGGACGTTTAGGTAAGCGTCATACTTTTATGTTGGTTGGATGTTTTGCAGTCGCCGCACTTAATTTATTAATTTGGAATATACAACCAGCGTGGAATGAAACCAGTAAGTTTTTAATTTTGTTGGTGGCATTGTTATTAATTGAAACTTTTAATACGGTATATTCAACTCCGTACAGTGCTTTGGGCTTTGATATGTGTCAGACTTATCACGAACGCACCAGTATTCAAAGTTACAAAACTGTGTTTCAGTCGGCAGCTTTATTAGTGCCGTCGGTATTAATGGGCATTGTTTTAAATCCAAAAGCCGTGGCAACTTTGCATACCGCTAACAGTGGTTACCGAATCATTGCTGCCATTACCAGTTCACTTTGTATTGTTATGGCGTTAATCACAATTTTTGGTACATTCCGTTACCGATTGGTTGGCGAAAACATTACCAATAATCAAGTTAGTACAACCAATAAATTATCGTTTTTCGGTGAGTTTTTTGCTATTCTTGATGACCGTAATCGTGTGTATTTAATTATTGCTTATGCGGTCGCGTTATCTTGCAGTGCGTTTTTAACAACTTTGGGAATGCACGTATTTACTTATACTTTTCATTTTAATTCATTACAAATTTTTATTGTAATGGGATGCTTGGTGGCAGGGCTGATTAGTGGTCAGCCATTATGGTGTCGAGTTAGTAATCGCTTAGGTAAAAAACGAACAGTGCAATTGGCTTTGTGGGTGGTTTTGTGTGGCGTGACATTTTTTGCGTTATTATTAACGTTACGTATTTATTTAACCGTTAAATTGTTATTATGGTTATTAGCCAGTGATATTTTTCTGATTGCGGTTGGTGTTGGTTGTATTTATTCTTTGCCAATTAGTATGTTTGCTGACAATATTAAATTGGAAAATACCGCAATGGCAACGGGGTTTTTAACGTTTTGTACTAAATGCACCAATGCCGTGGTGACTTTTATTGTTGGTTTGTTGTTGGATTTAATTGGCTTCCAAAGTGGTATTGCAACACAGAGTTGGCAAGTCAGTACGGCACTCGGTTGGGTGTTAGTGGGTGGTGTAACCGTGGCTGGTTTAGTGGCGTGGTTATTATTTGGGAAATATAAAGACAAAGCGACGGATAGTGTGTTATTATGTCGTAATGAAGCCGTCAGTTAATCATCCAGTGATTTTACCTGCGCCAATGGCGGGATGGACAGATTATGCAATGCGGTCAGTTTTGGTAGAATGTGGCGCACGTGAGGTCTGGACGGAAATGATTAACGCTACGGCGTTAGTGCGTAATAACGCCAAAACTTTGGCAATGTTGAAAACCGTAGATACACCTGGCGTTCGCCAAGTAGTACAGTTATTTGGCCGTGACCCTGCGGATTTTGTTAAGGTGATTAATTCAGGATTACTTCGCGGCTATGATGAAATTAATTTGAATATGGGTTGTCCGGCTCCCAAAATTATTAAAAATCACTGCGGTTGTGCGTTAATGAAAAATATCGATGATGCGCAACATTTAATTGAACTGTGTCGCGCTGCTACTAAACAAAGTGGACAAGCGTTAAGTGTAAAAATGCGCTTGGGTTGGCAGCAAAATATTGCGGTCGAATTTGCGCAGATGTGTGTAGCGGCCGGGGCAGAACGTTTAATTGTGCACGGACGATTGGGTGTCGATGGTTATCGCGGTGTAGCAGATTATCACGCGATTGCCCAAGTTAAAGCAGCCGTTAATGTGCCAGTGATTGCGAATGGCGATATACGTGACAAAGCCAGTTACGAAAAATGTTTAGCAGAAACTAATGCCGATGGTGTAATGGTGGGGCGGGCTTTATGTGGTGCACCGTGGAAAATTAATCTTGATGACCAAGTGCCAACTTATGAACGTATTATAGAATTAATGCAAATGCAAAAACGTTTGCACAATGGCAACCCAAGTGACCTGATTAAACACTGGCTGTGTTACCAGAAACAATTAAAAAAATATTATCCGGAACAACCAGTACCAACATTATGAGTTGATTAATTCTTGTTGAGTTTCGGTCATTTCGCAGCGGTGCAAAGTGTATTGGTGCGGAGTCGCTTGGTAGGTGTTGTGGCGCAAGAGTTTGCGCGATAGACGTTTGTTGCCTTGGTAAGTTTCAATGTAGGTGTCGACAACGTAACCGGTTTGTCCGCTTTTTAATAAAACTTTATCGTAACGTTCGGGGTGGTTTTGATAATCTTTAATCGTTGTTGTAGATAAGTCATCGTCCCATTGGTTTTTTGGTTCCAAAGTTTTGGTAATCGATGTGTCTAAGCGATAATTAATGTTGGGACCTTTATCGCGACCGTAAATAGTGGCGGTTAAACGGTGATTATGAAAATTGGTTTCAAAATAAATGGGTGCACCAGTATTATTGACAAAGCGCAAATCGGCTGAACCAGAAACCATAGCATCGTGTCCTAGTGGTACATAAGATGAACGCAAACTGTGATGATGTGATTCAGTGATTTGCAAACCGGCTTGCACCGCTGCATTAAAAATTGTGGTACTAACTTGGCATACACCACCGCCAATTCCATCGACATATTCGCCATTGACAATAATTTTGGCTTCGCGAAAACCGGTGGCGGCGGAACGTCGCCCCACGATTTGGTTGAAAGAAACTTGTTCGCCGGGATTAACACGCAGACCATTAAATTTACCTAAAGCTAAAGCAATATTATTTTCGCGGTCAGGGTTAACGGTGCAATCCGTACTAAATTGACTGCGTTGTTTAATTGATTGCAAAATTGTTTGGACAGGTGTGGGTTCCACCGTATGATAATTGACTTTTACTACTGGGTATTGTTCACCCTTTAAAGCGGCGACAATGTCGGTATATAATTGTTCACGATCAATGACGCGACCGGGTTTTTGTCCACGGACGGTAAAGCGTGGATTATTGTGTGGATGGAAATCAATTTGACCGTTAAAAGCGGCAATTTCATATTGTGGTGCGATGCGGTTAAGATAATGAACGATGTCAGGAAATGCACCGGCGAAAGTGTCACTGGTTTGCATACCGGTGGCACGGGAAAAAAGATTTTTACCTTTGGTTAAATCTTGTCGGGCTTCGTAATTGTACCAACCGCCTTGTAAAATTATGTCGGTTAAGACAACTTGCTGTGTGCCAAAATCCAGCGTTAGTACGGTAGGTATTATATGGTTTGGTGTCCAAGCCCCGCAAAAACTAATCGTAAACATTAAAACTAGACCGATTACTAATTTGTTTTTGTGTCGCATCGTTTTTATTTTGTGTAAAGCCCTTTACAAATATTTCAAATTAAGTTATATTATCTGCATTAACGCGGGAGATGTGTAACAAAGTTACGCAGTCGTTGGTACCGCTTAAAAGGAAAATTAAAAAATGGCAGACAAACCTGTAAAAGCAGTTGTTAAACTGCAATTGGAAGCTGGTGCTGCAACTCCAGCACCTCCGGTGGGTACTGTATTAGGTCCACACGGAATTAACTTGCCTGGCTTTGTTAAACAATTTAACGATGCTACGGCAAAAGACAAGGGATTAGTCATCCCGGTGGTCGTAACCATCTATGGCGACCGTTCGTTCGACTTTGTGTTAAAAACTCCGCCAGCCGCTGTTTTGATTAAACAGACTTTGGGCTTGACGAGTGGTAGCAAACGTCCGAACACTGAAAAAGTCGGCAAATTAACCAAAGAACAAGTACGTAAAATCGCGGAACAAAAATTACCAGATTTGAACGTTGCTTCAATCGAAGCTGCTGAACGCTTGGTCAAAGGTAGCGCACGTAGTATGGGCGTAACCGTGGAGGAATAAGACGATGAAACACAGTAAGAGTTATAACAAAGTTTTGGAAGAAACCAAAGGTACACACGCTTTGCCAATTAATGAAGCTTTGGCATTAGTGGAAAAAACCAAACGTGTTAAATTTGATGAAACAATTGAAGTTCACATCAATTTAGGTGTTGATGGTAAACAAGCTGATCAACAAGTTCGTGGTACTGTGGTTTTACCACATGGTACTGGTCGCAGTCAAAAAATCTTGGTAATTGCGAAAGGCGATAAGGCCGCTGAAGCCGAAAAGGCTGGTGCTGATTTCGTTGGCGCTGAAGATATGATTACCAAAATTAACGGTGGCTGGTTAGGATTTGATGTTTGTATCACCACACCTGATATGATGGGTATGGTTGGTCGTATCGCTCGTGTTTTGGGTCCTAAAGGCTTAATGCCAAACCCGAAGAGTGGTACCGTTACAATGGATGTTAAAAAAGCCGTTGCCGATGCCAAAGGTGGTAAAGTTGAATATCGTTTGGATAAAACCAATATTATTCACTGTATTATCGGTAAGATGTCTTTTGGTACTCAAAAATTAGCCGAAAACTATGCGGTCTTATTAGATGCAATTGTGAAAGCTAAACCAAGTGCTGCCAAAGGTACTTATTTAAAACGCATTACCGTTTGCTCTTCAATGGGTGTTGGTGTGCAAGTTGCCACACAAATTTAAGGCAGAAACTCAATTAATAAAAAGAACCGTGGACAACGGTTCTTTTTTTATACGTATTTTGTATTTAATTTAGGTTCTTGCTGTAGGCGGGATTAAGGTAACGGGATTGCATTGTTTTTACTGCTTTTAAGTAGGTTTGTTGATCTGCTTGATTTAAATATGGTAAGAAACTTTGACTAACGGCGGTAAAGAAATTAAATTTTAAAATTTGTTCACGCAAAAAATCATAACGGACATAATAAAGGCAGGCGGTTAACATTAGAACGCGGTCAAGTTTAGTTTTAGCTGAATGACATTGTAAAAGTTTGAGTTGCATAAAATCATCGAGAATGGCTGGGGTATAACCATCAGCAGTGATGCCCATCATACGATGTTCGCCGTTAGCGGCAGATAAGACATTGGCATAGGGATCGGCATTCATAATGATTTGATTAAATAATTTAACGCGTTCATCATTTCCTGGGTAAGGTTTTGTATGGTATTTGATTGCCAATTTAATGGTTTCGCGGTCTTTGGCGGTTAACATTGATAAATCAAATTTATCACATAGTTCGTATGACAAATCGCCGTGGTCAACCGAAATTTTGTCATTATATGTTTGGTAACGTTTCCATTGTTCAAAACGGCCAATGTCGTGCAAAATTCCGCCAAGGTAGGCTAAGTGTCGATCGTTTTCATTTAAATTTAATTTGCACGCAATTGAAAAGCACATATCGGCAACCCTTGTGGTGTGAATAATTTTACGAACAATGTTATCGTTAGTAGTGTCATATTTTAAGACAAAATTATAAAATTGATGATTAATGTTTTGAGCGAAATCATCCGTTTTCCATTCTTTTTCGTTAACTTTTTCCAGTAAGTTTTCCACCATTATTTTGTTGTTTTTCGTGAGTTTAAGTACCGAGAAATATTTATTTGCCGCGATAATTAATTTTACACCCCAACCAACTAGTCCAAGCACCATACCGACAACGGTAACAACTCCACTCCAAAATAAGAACATATCGTTTTGTTGCCACCCTTTGGTCGCACAAATAAACCATCCACCAATTACGCCACAACTTGTGCCAATGATCGTCAAAATGTAAATAATTTCTTGTCTGTGTTCTTTCATCTTTCTCCCTCTGGTTATTATAATCGATTTTTGCTTTAAAGCAAAACTCTAATCTAATATTTATGCTAAATAGAACTAATCTTACCCATGGCAATGGCGTAATATATGTCGAGTGTTCTTGACATATGTTTATAATTTATGGAAAGTGGTTGAAAATTGATATGTGGTTGTGTTATGCTACTGAGGTGACACAAATGAATAATCGAAATCAAAAAATTGAAATGAGTCCAAACACAAAAATTGAACTAGCGCGTGAGATTATGAATTTTATGATTGGACGTTATGGTAAAAACGGTTATGACCGTAATAATCAAGAATTAATGCAAATTTTAGCTGATGAGAAGGCAATGAAACACAATGATATGGCAGCAGTTGATAGAATTATTAAAGTTTATGGTCCAATTGCCAGCAGTAAAAGGGAAGGTAATTAAATAATGGATAAAATTTATGATGCCGAGGAAATTAAAAAAATTTATGCTTTAACACCAGAAAAAATTCAAAGCATTACTCAAAGCATTATTAAAGTAATGGCAGCCGATGTTTTACCAGATGAACAACCAATTGCGATTGTGGTTGGTGGACAGTCTGGTTCAGGAAAAACATCATTAATTCACTATACTGAACAGATTTCAGCAAATCGTGAATTTATTGAAATTGATAATGACTTTTTCCGTAGCTTCCATCCGAAAGCTAATGAAATTAAAGATCGTTATCCTGATTATTATGTTAGTGCAACTGACCAATTAGGTTTAGGTGTGACATCAACTGTAATCGATTATTTCCGAGAACATAAATACAATATTATATTGCATCAAACTTTAAAGAATAATCGTGTGGTGGATGATGCAATGACAAAATTTATTAATGCTGGCTATACGGTCGGTGTTCGTGCTTTTGCTGTCCCTTATTTTGAAAGTAAAATGTCTCAAATTGAACGTTGTTTAGCCCAGTTAGCCACATTACACTTCTGTCGCCATGTTGCAAAAGTTGACCACGATGCTGCAATTGAAGGTTTACCAAGCACCATCCAATATATTGAAGAATCTGGTAAATATGATTTCTTAGAAATTTATAAACGAACTGACAACCCGAATCAACCTGGTTTAGTTTATTCACATATTAATGAAAAGAATGAAGAGAAAACTTTAAGAGCGTTGGCAGATTGTACTAACGTTTCTAAAGAAAATCAGACGTATGGTTTTGCTAACGCACGCGAGGCAGTCGAAAAAACTCGTGAAAGTGAAGCGATAAAGTGTGCTAAAACATTGGCTGAACGTATTCAGAAAGCAGAAAACAGTCCGTATAATAATATCGTAATGCAATTACATATCGATGAATTAAAAGATTCTCTTTTGTTATTTCAACGTACGCACGGAAAAAAAACTACTTGCGCAATTAATACCGATGCGTCAGTAATTGATCAGTCATCACTTGATGATAAAACCAATAGTGGTAACGAAAAAATTTGATTAATTGGCTAGTAATTTAATCGACAATTTATTAGCTATATGGCAATCTGTTAGGGATGAAAGCATTAATTACGGGAGCATCGTCAGGGATTGGCAGCGAATTAGCCAAACAGTTGGCGGGACAATTTGACCAAATGGTTTTGGTGGGACGGGACCAAACGCGTTTGACGGCCTTGCAACAAACCATTAATGTTACATATCCTAATGTAAAAATAACGACTGTTAGTTTAGATTTGAACGAGGTCGCAAACTGTCGACAGTTACACGCGTTACACCCAGATGTTGATTTATTAATTAACAACGCTGGTTTTGGCAGTTGCGGTGCTTTTGTTGACGATCCGTTGGAAAAAGATTTGGCAATGATTCAGACCAATGTTGTGGCGTTACATACGTTAACCAAATTATATTTGGTTTCAATGCAAACCCGTGACCACGGTCAAATTTTAAATGTTGGGTCAATTGCTGGATTTATGCCAGGGCCTTTAATGAGTACCTATTATGCAACCAAAAACTATGTAGTGCGGTTATCAGAAGGAATTCGCGAAGAATTGCGTCGTACCAAATCAAAGGTTAAAATTAGTGTCTTATGTCCGGGACCAGTCGCAACTAATTTTGCCAAAACGGCTTATGTTAAGTTTAATTTTAACGGTGCGGATTGTACTAAAATGGTACGTTATGTCGTGAAACATTTGCATCGGTTTTACATTATTCCGAGTTTTAAAATTCGTTTAGCGCGTTTTGGAATGTCTTTGTTGCCGACCAGTTGGGTAGCACGGATTGTTTATCGTATTCAGGCCAAACGTCAAAATGGGTAGTCCAATTTATTTGGCAAGATGTTGTGTGCGTATTATAATAGGGTACGATGAAATCGATATCGATTGCAACTGTGGAAGATGCACCGATTAAAGTTGGTACACGTGTTCTGGTGCGTGTTGATTATAATGTGCCGTTAACTGTTGACGGTAAAATTAGTGATGATAAACGAATGGTTGATAGTTTACCAACCATACACTATTTGTTGGAACGCGGTGCTAAAGTAATTCTGTGTAGTCATTTTGGGCGACCTGATGGTAAACCAGAACCACAATATTCGTTACGTCCGGTTTATGAACATTTGCGGGTATTATTGCCTCAAGTAAAAGTTCAATTTGCGTCGCAAACTGTGGGCGAACAAGTGCAACAGCAAATTGCTGCGATGCCAAATGGTAGTGTGTTGCTGTTAGAAAATACACGCTTTACACCGGCAGAAACATCAAACGATCCTACCTTTGCTAAACAATTAGCAGACTTGGGGGAAATCTTTGTGAATGATGCTTTCGGTGCAGCGCACCGTGCTCACGCCAGTACAGTTGGCGTAGCAGCATATTTGCCTAGTTATGCTGGATACTTAATGGCACGCGAAATTCAGTATCTCAGCCAAATTACCGAAAATCCGGAGCGTCCTTTTACAGTAATTATAGGTGGTAAAAAAATTAGTGACAAATTACCGTTAGCGCGTAAATTGGCGGACCGTGCGGATTATGTTTTAGTTGGTGGACGTGTAGCACAAGATTGGGAAGATGATGGCGTGAAACGTCGGGCGAAAATTTATGTTAGTGCTGATAAGGGCTTAGATATTTCGGCGGCAACAGTCGCAACTTGGCAACCAATTTTAACTAACAGCCGTACAATCTTTTGGAATGGTCCCTTGGGTCAATTTGATGTTGATGCCAAGAATGGCGCTGGTACGCGCGCAATTGCGCAAATTATTGTCGACAGCCAAGCAATCAGTATTGTTGGTGGTGGCGATACTGCTGCTGCGGTAAAAGATTTCAAATTTACACACGTATCGACTGGTGGTGGTGCGGCTTTAGAATTTGTCGAAGGCACGACTTTGCCAGGCATTGCGTGTTTACAGAAAAAAGGAGGAAAATAAAATGCGAAGACCAATGTTTTTTGCTTGTTGGAAATCTAATAAGACTCCGAAGGAAGTTTTGGAATTCTTTCAGCAAGTTTATCAACGTGGTTTAGAGTTGAAAAACAAAACCGAAGTCATTTTAGCACCGGCAGCGTGCTATTATGAAATTGCGCGTTTGAAAATGCCAAAACCATTACAGTTAGGAGCGCAAGACGTCAGCGAAATTGAATTTGGCGGACGGATGGGCGAATTAAGTGTCCAGTTATTAAAAGAGTATGGTGTGAAATATTGTATCGTTGGTGACAGTATTTGGCGTCAAAGTTTTGAATTAGACGAAGTAGTTAACAAAAAAATTAAACTACTGCAAAAATACGGTATTACACCAGTTTTGTGTGTTGGCGAAAGTTGGTCTGAAAACCAAAACAATCTGACATTGGAGGTCATTAAGCGTCAAATTCAAGGTGCGTTGGTAGGCATTCCTAATATTAACCAGATTGTGGTTTGTTATCGTCCGATTTGGGTAGTCCAACGTGGCATTTTGCCAAAACCGGATTATGTTAATATGGTAATCAAGCACATTCGTAAGTGTTTGGTCGATTTGAAAGGTAATCCTTTGGATGCCAGTTTGCCAATTCTTTATGGTGGACAAATTACGCCAGCTAACGTAAAAAGTTATATGGCGCAACCGGAACTAGACGGAATTTTCTTCGTCGGTTCGTCTTTAAATATTGATACATTTTATGGGGTGATTAATTATGACAAATAAATCAGTACAAAAAACAGTTTTATGCGTAATGGATGGCTTAGGTTATAGTCCACGCGTTGAAGGTAACGCCGTGGTCGCGGCTGGTATGCAAAACTTGACCAAAGCACGTAACGAAAATTTAACTACTTTAATTAAAGCCAGTGGCAACGAAGTTGGTTTGGACAGTGCCAAAGATGCTGGTAATAGTGAAGTCGGTCATAACGCAATGGGGGCAGGTGTTACCATTAAGCAGGGGTTATCCTTATTGAATGATGCCTTTGCTACGGGAAAAATTTTTGAATCTGCGGTATGGCAAAAAATCAGCACATATCCTAAATTGAACATCATTATTCTTTGTAGTAATGGTCGTGTGCATAGTAACATTGAACACTTGTTCAAAGTGATTGCTCAATGTGAAAAACAAAACTTGCCATTTAGTGTTATTGCCATTACAGATGGTCGTGATGTTAGTCCACGTTCGGCTGCTGAATTCTTGGTACAAGTACCAAACTTAGCGGTGATTGGTGGTCGTGGTCAAATCTTTATGGATCGTTATCAAGCGCAAACTGAAATGTTGACTAAGGCATTTGAAGTTTGTGTGGAAGGAAAAGCTCCACTTGCCAAAAATTGGCGTGCGCACTTAGACGAGTTTTACCAAGCCAACCCAAATCTATCTGATGAACAAATCCCACCGGCAATCATTAACCCTGATTTGTTGATTAAAAACGGGGAAGCAATTTTACTATTGAATTACCGTGGCGATCGTGCGGTTGAAACGGCACGAATGTTTGATCACGGTGATTACATTTCGGCGGAACAAAAAGCCTTAATTAAAGACTGCTATTTTGCGGGTATTTTACAATATGATGCCGAAATGAATTTACCAGAACATTATTTGTGCGAACCACCAGTGATTAACAACACGTTAACAGCTTGGCTATGTGCACACGGTGTCCGTCAATATACGGTAACAGAAACTGTAAAATTTGGACATATGACTTATTTCTTTAACGGCAACAAGAGTGCACCGATTGATCCGAAACTGGAAACTTGGTTAGAAATTCCCAGTGATAAATTAAATAATCTTTACAGTAAGGCACCAAAAATGAAGGCGGTGGAAATTACTGATAAATTGATTGAAAACATTGAAAACGGAAAATTTGATTTCTTAAAATGTAATTTACCAAATCCAGATATGGTGGGACATTGTGGTAATTTTGATGCGGCAGTAGTGGCTTGCCAAACGGTAGACGAATGTGTGGGACGTTTGTACGATGTTTGCCGAAAAAATAAAGTTAATTTAATTATTACGGCGGACCACGGTAATGCGGAAGAAATGATTGATGAAAAAGGCAAAGTCAAAACTTCACATACTAACAATTTGGTACCAATCGCAATCTGTCCGTTCGCTAATCCAAATTTCAAATTAGCCAACACCGAAAACGGAACATACGGGCTGACCAACTTGGCGGCAACCATTTGTGATTTGATGGGTATTCCGGCTGACCCACATTTCAACCCAAGTATGATTCAACGAGCGTAAATTGATAATTAATCGGAGGTATAATGATTCAAACGAAAACCATTTTGAACCAAGAAAACGAAAAAATTTTTGTTGAGGTTTACGAACCAAGTTCAATTAAATCAACGATTGTGTTTTGTCACGGAATTACTGGTTGTCGTAAGGGACGTACACCGCAAGATGATTATTTTCAAAAATTTGCGGCACATTTGTGTGAAAATAACTATAAAGTAATTTTGTTTGATTTCTCGGGGCACGGGGATAGTGAAGGCCGTAGCGAAGATGTTTGTCTAAGTAAAAGTGTGGATGAATTGGCGCGGGTTTTTGCCAGTGAAGTCAAAACAGTACAATATGACTTCTTAACTTTTTCGTATGGAACGACTGTTTTGTGTCGTTGCTTGGAAACACACCCAGAAATTAAGCCACAACATATCGCAATGATTAGCCCAGGTTTTGATCCTTTGAATAGTGGCTTTTTAGATACGAACAATATTTTTGGTAAGGACATTGCTAATGCATATTATAGCGGTGTAATGAAACAAAACGGTTATGCGGTGGTTGGTGCGAAAAACTTTAAGTTGGGAATTAATTTTATTGAAGAATTAAAATCTTTCCACTCTGATATAATTACCAAAGTTGGAGCAAAATTACTGGTCTTATCTGGTAAAAAGGATATTATCATTGATACGAAGTTCAATCACGAATTTTGCCAAAAACACAAGATTAAAAATATTGATTATAATGCATCGCACGCTTTGTTTGAAGAAATTGATTTAGCATTTAACGACATTGAGAAATTTTTCTTGAGTTAAATAACATAACTTGACAAAATCAGATTTAATCCCTAAACTGATTTTGTTTGGAGAGATACCCAAGTGGTTAAGGGGCTCCCCTGCTAAGGGAGTAGCACTGTAACAGGTGGCCTGGGTTCGAACCCCAGTCTCTCCGCCAATCATAAACTAAATCGAACACAAAAAATGACCCGCACCCCGGGTCATTTTTGTTAATAATTTAATTATTGATTTTAGCACTTTTCTGAGTCAGGGGTTTGACCAAGGTCGAGTTTAAAATATTTTACGACACCCATTTTGTATTCGTTAATTGCTTGTTTTAAAAGTTGCGTTTCTTTCGCTTTGGGATCCATTTGTGAGTTTAGTCGTTCCATTTCAACAATCAGTTGTTTGGCTTGTTCGCAAGATAATACGTCAATTAATTGACACAATTGGACGATTTTGCGGTTAATTTCCCGGGCAAGTTGGTCTTCATTTAATGTGTTTTCTTGATTAATCATAGTTTTGTTTAATTTTGTACGTTTCATTATTGTTCCTTGATAGGTTGTTATTCTAACATATCCTAAAACGAAAAGCAAGATGCCTTGACGAAATTTTTAATACAAGATACTTTGTAAGTATGGAAGTGAAAGTTAAAGGTGTTTATCGCCATTTTAAGGGTGACTATTATTTAGTTGAAGACATCGCTTATCATTCGGAAACTTCTGAAAAGATGGTAGTATATCGTGCTTTGTACGGTGAAAATAAATTGTGGGTGCGTCCATACGATATGTTTGTGGAAGAAGTGGTTGGTAAATCACAACCGCATCGTTTTGAATTGCAGGATATTAAAAGTGTCAAAATAACCGGTACAAGTAGCGCTTTATTTACAAAATAACGTAAGCATTATATAATCATCAAGATGAAAGCTTTAATTGCAATGAGTGGTGGTGTGGATTCCAGTGTGTCCGCGTTGCTTATGAAACAACAGGGCTTTGACTGTATTGGTTGCACGATGAAACTTTACGAAAATCAAGATGCGGGCGTTTCGCGTGAAAAAACTTGTTGCAGTTTGGATGACGTGGAAGATGCACGTAGCGTGGCTAACCGTTTACAGATTCCTTATTATGTATTTAATTTTACCGAAGATTTTCGCGCCAAAGTCATAAACAAATTTATTGATTGTTATGAACACGGAATTACACCTAATCCGTGTATTGATTGTAATCACTATATGAAGTTCGATAAACTTTATGAACGCGCTAAGATTTTGGGTTGCGATTATATTATTACGGGTCATTACGCGCGCATCGAAAAAATTGGTGATCAGTACTATCTGAAAAAAGCGGCGGATTTAAGTAAAGACCAAAGTTATGTTTTGTATCATTTAACGGCGGAACAATTAGCTCATACGATGTTTCCGTTGGGAAATTTAAAGAAAACTGAAGTCCGTGCAATTGCGCGTGAACACGGTTTTGTGAATGCTAATAAACACGAAAGCCAAGATATTTGTTTCGTGCCAAATGGTGATTATGCCCAAGTAATTGAACATCATACTGGTAAAACTTATCCCGCAGGCGACTTTGTTGATAAAAATGGTAATGTGTTAGGACAACACCGTGGCATTATTCATTATACAATTGGTCAACGTAAAGGTTTGGCAATTTCTGCCGACCGCCGGCTGTATGTCTGTTCAATTTGTCCAGCGAAAAATACCGTTTGTTTGTGTGACCGCGATGAATTATTACGTGATACTGCTACTGCGGTTGAATTCCATTGGATTAATGGTGTGCCGGTACAAAGTAAATTTAAATGCAGTGTCAAAATTCGTTATAACCAACAGGAACAACCGGCAATGGTGGAGGTGCTTGCACCAGACCGCGTGAAAATTATTTTTGATCAACCACAAAGAGCGATTACGCCGGGACAAGCTGCGGTGTTATATAACGGCGACATCGTTTTAGGCGGCGGTGTGATTATGAATTCTAATTTTGACTAAATCAGGTATTAACGTGATAAATTATCTTCGTTTTGCAAGATTTCGTTTTTTAAACGTTGTTTTTTCTTATCAGTTAATAGAATACTATCAAATAATTCGTGGCGGAAAATATGTAAGTGTTTATTATTCCACGGAGTAACGGGTTTATCAGTTAAACTGACGGAATAAATTCTTTCTTTAAGACCCATTATATTTAATGGTAATTCTTTCGTGTAGTTTTCACCGGTAAAACCAGTTTTTTCATAGAGTTTACAGGCGTTTGCGTATAACTTACCAGAAGTATACAAACGTAAGGTTGTAAAACCTTTTTGTTTGGCGAGTTCTTTAGTCGCTGCTAAAATCTGTTCACCGTAACCTTTTTTGCGTGCTTCAGGAAGAACTCCGAACCAAGATAACCAAGCTTCTTTAGGATTGTCGTAATAGGAATAAAGACCGCTACAACCAACAACTGTATCACCATCTTTAGCAAGATAATGTTCGACAAAATTAAATTCTTTATCTGGCTTACCAGATAAACCTTTCAGAAAATCAATTGTTCCGTCATCGTATCTGTTTTGATTAACAAAAATGCGGTTTTGAATTTGGATAGCCAACTCTAGATTTTTTTTTGTTACAATTATTAATTCCATATTGCAATTATGACAGCCTTAAGATATAATTGCAATATGGAAAAACTAAAGACTCAAACAATTAACAAAAATGAGCGTCAGATAAAAATGTTGGCACGTATGATTTATGATTATGTTGTTGGTCCAAATGCAGAAAAAAATAATAACTATATAGCAGATAATGTTACTAAAAACCGTTTACAAGAAATTCAAGATATTAATAAAATTGCTTATGCAGAACTCGGTGAAGATGGCTATGTCCCAATTCCACAAGCAGAAGCGTGGCTTGAGGCAAGTCCAAATATGTTTCCAGCTGCAATTACAAATAAAGAAACAGGAAAACTTGAGGCATATATCTGCATGACTCCGTTGAAATCTGATGCTTATGAAAAAATGAAAAAGGGCGAAACGCTTGATGTTGGTTTGGACGCTAAAGATATGGCACCGTTGCAAAAAGGCAAAAACAATTGTTTGCTAATGGATGTGGCCAGTATGCATAGTAAACTTTCTCGAGCTGCTGCGGCAACATTGTTTTATAGCTTCTTAAAGAATGTTGCCAAATTCGAAAGACAGGGTATGTTTATTGACAATGTTATTGTTGATATTTGTACCCAAATGGGTTTTGATAGTGCAAGTTTAGTACTCGATATGAAAAAAGTCCGTGAAACAAATTACGAAGATGCACCGGCAAGTGCAGGTTTGTATGAAGGCAAAATTAAACCGTTGTTACAAAAAATTGAACAAGAAATTCAAACATTAAAAGATAACAACAAACAAGCACAAACTGGCTGTACAATGTGAATTTTTAATTGAATTGAAAATAGGGTTTAATGTAAGCCCTATTTTTTGTATTATATTGCAATCATCACCTATTTTATGCTATCATTAAATATGGAAAATAATCTGATAAAAAAAGAAGATAGGTTGGAACGTCGTTCCAAATTAATTGAGCGTATGCGTCAAGATTACCTTGGAACCAATGCTATGAAAAATAATTATGTAGCGGTTGAAATTACCGAGGAATTATTACCGCAAATTCAAGAAATTGATAAGGCATCTTATCCAGAATTAGGTACAGAAGGCTATGCGGAAATTTCTGATATGAAAGAATGGTTGGCGGCAAACCCTGATATGTATCCAGCAGCTATCGCTAATAAGAAAACTGGGGTTGTGGAAGCTTATATTTGCTTAAGTCCATTAAAGCCAGATGTTTATCAGAAATTTAAAAATAACGAAATTAAAGATGTGGATTTGGAAGCTAGTGATTTAACACCGTTTTTAAAAGGCACAAATGATTGCTTACAGATGGATGTTGCTAGTCGTCAACGTAAGTTACCACGCGATGCCGCGATTTTGTTGTTGGACACTTTTGAGAAGAAAATTACCGCATTGGCTAAGAAAGGGAAATTCATTGGCAATGTTTTATTTGATGTTTGTTCGCAAATGGGTTTTGATAGTGCTAGCTTGATTGCGGACATTGAAAAGGTTAATGCTACCCATTATGGCGTAGCTGAAGATGTTGCTGGTATGTATGAAGGACGCTTAAAACTTTCTAAAAAAATTGAGCAAGAAATGCAATCTCAAAATGGTCGTACGATGTAATGCAGAACTAATCCATAATGCGAAAAATAGCCCGTGAAATGCGGGCTTTTTGTGCCTTCTGAGAAAATTGTTTGAGCCCTTATATATATAAGAAATACGCGTAAATACGTTGCTTTTTTTCGGTCTTTTTGGTATAATAATTCATTATGAGTACGGAGAAAAAAGAGCAAAAAAAGACCGAGACAGCATCTCATTATGAGGCTAAAGATATTACGGTTTTGGAAGGACTTGATCCAGTTCGTAAACGTCCTGGTATGTACATTGGTTCAACCGACAGTCGTGGTTTACACCATTTAATTACTGAGGTTGTTGATAACAGTGTCGACGAGGCGTTGGCGGGTTATTGTACCGAAATTAACGTAACAATCGAACGTGATGGTTCAGTTTCGGTTCTGGATAATGGACGTGGTATTCCTACTGGAATTCACCCTACCGAAAAGATTTCGGCAGTGCAGTTGGTTTTGACTAAATTGCACGCAGGTGGTAAGTTTGGTAAGGGTGGTTACACAATTTCTGGTGGTTTGCACGGAGTTGGTGTTTCCGTTGTTAATGCTTTGTCCGAATGGTTGGAAGTTGAAGTTTATCAAAACGGTAAAACTTTCCACCAAACTTATAACCGTGGTGTACCGCAAGCACCATTAAAGGAAACTGGTAAAGCAACCAAGACAGGTACTAAGGTTACGTTCTATCCTGATGCGGAAATTTTTGATTCGATTGAATTTAACTATGAAACGATGAAAGTCCGTTTACGTGAATTAGCTTTCTTGAATAAAGGTTTAATTATTAAATGTGCTGATTTACGTCCAGGGCGCGAACATAAAGATACCTTCTGCTATAAAGGCGGCATCAAAGAATTTGTTGAAAGTTTGAACAAGGGTAAAGACTTAATTATTCCGGAAATTATTCATATTACCAAGAAAAATAAAAACAATGAAGTTGATGTGGCTTTCCAATGGAATGATGGTTATAGCGAAAATATCCACACTTATGCTAATAACATTAACACCGAAGAAGGTGGTGTTCACTTAATTGGTTTCCGTAATGCATTGGCAAAAGCGATTAACGATTATGGCAAAAAAGTTAACCTATTGAAAGAAAGCGATAAACTTTCTATTGAAGATGTTTTGGAAGGTGTGGTCGCGATTGTTTCAGTAAAATTGGAAAATCCACAATTTGAAGGTCAGACCAAAACTAAATTAGGTAATGCCTTTATGCGTGGTGAAGTTGAAAAAGTTGTTCAAGAAAAATTTGGTGATTTCTTGGAAGAGAATCCTAAAGCAGCCAAGGAATTAATTTTGAAATGCCAAACCGCGCGCAATGCCCGTGAAGCGGCACGTCGTGCTAAAGATTTGGTTCATCGCAAAGGTGTATTGGAAAATACCACTTTGCCCGGTAAATTGGCAGATTGTACCGAACGTGATCCGAAGTTCTGTGAAATCTTCATTGTTGAGGGTGATAGTGCGGGTGGTACAGCTAAGCAAGGACGTGACCGTCGTTTCCAAGCAATTTTGCCATTACGTGGTAAAATTTTGAACGTTGAAAAAGCACGTTTAGCTCGTGTCTTGGAAAGTGAGACAATTAAAAATATGATTACAGCATTTGGTTGTGGTATTCAAGAGGATTTTGATATTACACGTTTACGTTATCACAAAATTATTACGATGTCCGATGCTGATGTTGATGGTAGTCACATTCGTATTTTGTTGCTGACTTTCTTGTATCGTTTTATGCGTCCGCTAATTGAAGGTGGTTATGTTTATGCGGCACAACCACCGTTGTACAAAGTTACCAAGGGTAGTGAAGAACTTTATGCTTATAGTGATGCCGAATTGGAACAAATTATGGGTAAAGGCGCTCGTGGTAAGGCAAATGTTCAACGCTACAAAGGTTTGGGTGAAATGAACGCAGAACAATTATGGGATACAACAATGAATCCCGAACATCGTACTTTGGTCCAAATTACTTTGGAAGATGCTTTTGCTGCGGATGAAATTTTCTCAACATTAATGGGTGAAAAAGCTGAATTGCGTCGTGAATACATTGAACGCAATGCCGCCAACTTCACACAGGATTTGGATATTTAAGGAGTAATTTATGAGAAAGAAAGATTATAGCGAAGAATTACAAGAAATCGTAGATAACACGAAATACGTTAAAGTCAAAATTGAAGACGAAATCCATAAGTCGTTTATGTCTTATGCAATGATGGTTAATATGAGTCGTGCCATCCCTGATGTGCGCGATGGTTTGAAACCAGTTCATCGTCGTATCTTGTACGCGATGAGTGAATTGGGATTAACCCACGACAAACCATTTAAGAAATGCGCCCGTATCGTTGGTGAATGTTTGGGTAAATATCACCCGCACGGTGATAGTTCGGTTTATGATGCATTAGTTCGTTTAGCACAACCGTTTACGATTAATATGCCTCTGATTGATGGACACGGTAACTTTGGTTCAGTTGATGCGGATCCACCGGCTGCAATGCGTTATACTGAAGCACGTTTGTCAGCTGTCGCTAGTGAAATGTTACGTGATATTGACAAAAACACGGTTGATTTCCGCCCTAACTTTGATGAGACTGAACAAGAACCAGTTGTTTTGCCTTCACGTTTCCCAAATTTGTTAGTTAACGGTAGTGATGGTATTGCGGTTGGTATGGCGACCAATATTCCACCACATAACTTAGGTGAAGTTATTGATGGTGTAGTGGCTTTAATTGAAAATCCTGATATCGAAATCGAACAATTAATGCGTATTATTCCTGCTCCGGATTATCCAACCGGTGGTATTATTATGGGCCGTGCAGCTTTGCGTCACGCCTACAAGACCGGACACGGTAACATCGTTTTACGTGCGACAACAGAAATTGAAGAACATAATGGTCGTAATCGCATTATTGTTACCGAAATTCCTTATCAAGTTAACAAAGCAAAATTGGTGGAAAGTATCGCAATGTTGGTTCGTGATAAACGCATTGAGGGTATTACCAGCGTTGATGAAGAATCTGACCGTCACGGTATGCGCATTGTGATTACATTGAAAAAAGATGCGCAAGCGCAAGTTGTTTTAACTAATTTGTTTAAACTTAGCCAATTACAAATTTCAATGGGTATTAACTTCTTGGCTTTGGTCGGTAATGAACCAAAAGTTTTGAACTTGAAAGAATTATTGTATTACTACTTGGAACACCAAAAAGAAGTTGTTTTACGCCGTACTAAGTTTGATTTGGAAAAAGCCGAAGAACGTGCTCATATTTTGGAAGGTTTGGTTAAAGCTTTGGCTAACATTGATGAAGTTGTTGCAATTATTAAAAAATCTAAAGATAAGATTGAAGCGGCAGCTAAATTGATGAAACGATTCATTTTGAGTGATCGCCAAGCAAACGCAATTTTGGAAATGCGCTTACAACGTTTAACCAGCTTGGAAGTTGAAAAGTTAAAAGCCGAATTAGAAGAATTAAAAGCGTTAATCATTGAATTGAAATCTATCATTGCCAGCCAACCAAAATTATTGGCTTTGATTAAGAAAGAATTATTAGAAATTAAAGATAAATATGCGGTAGAACGTGTAACTGAATTAACTACTGATTATGGCGACATTGATATTGCTGATTTAATTGAAAAAGAAGATGTTGCGGTTTCAATGACACACTGTGGTTACATTAAACGTTTACCATTAACTGAATACAAAGCGCAACGTCGCGGTGGTAAGGGCTCAAACACTCATACAACTAAAGAAGAAGACTTTGTCGAACGAATGTTTGTTACTAATACCCACCACGATTTATTGTTCTTCACTAACTTAGGAAAAGTTTACCGCATTAAAGCATTTGAAGTTCCTGAAGCAACGAAGGGTTCTAAAGGCCGTGCGATTGTAAACTTGTTACAATTGGCTAACGAAGAACACGTCGCCGCCGTGATTCCAATGGAAGATTATGATATCGGACACATTATGTTAGCAACTAAGTTCGGTATGATTAAGAAGACCAAATGTGAAGAGTTTGCACGTATTGCACGTACCGGTAAAATTGCCATCGGCTTGAATGAAGGTGACCAATTAATTGCCGCCGCACATACTACTGGTGCCGATGAAATCATTATGGCTTCCAGTTCGGGTAAATGTATCCGTTTCAGTGAAGAAGATGTCCGTCCAATGGGTCGTGGCGCAGCCGGTGTCAAGAGTATGAATATTGAACGTGAAACTGAATCAATTGTCGATATGAGTGTAATTGAAGCGGGTTGTGAAATTTTGACCGTTTCGGCTAATGGTTACGGTAAACGCAGTGATCCTGATGATTATCGTTTACAATCACGTGCTGGTAAAGGTATTAAAGCTGGTATCTTTAACGAAAAAACTGGACCATTAGTTAACTTAAAACAAGTTCGTGCAGAACAAGATATTATGTTGATTAGTGATAACGGTACAATGATTCGTACGAAAGCCAGTTACATTTCTAAGATTAGTCGTGACACGCAAGGTGTACGTATTATGCGTATCGGTGAAGGTGCTAAGATTGTCGCAGTGGCTGTTGCTGAACCACAAGAAGAAGACGAAGACGGCGAATCTGCCGAATAAGGAGTTATATGAAAACCTATGATTTCCGTGCCATTGAAAAAAAATGGCAAGAAGTCTGGCAAAAAGACAAACGTTTTGAAACTAAAGATCACGTCGACGGTAAGGAAAATGCTTATATTTTGATTGAGTTTCCTTACCCCAGCGGTAAGGGGTTGCATATTGGTCATATGCGTAGTTATACCGCTTTGGATGCTTTGGCTCGTCGTTTGCGTTTACAAGGAAAAAATGTTTTGTTTCCAATGGGAATTGATGCCTTTGGTTTAGAGGCAGAGCGTACAGCCATTCGTGAACATATCCCACCACAACAAGTTGTAGCACGTAATACTGCAACTTTCCGTGAACAATTAGCACGTGTTGGTTTGTCCGTTGATTGGTCACGTTTTATTACTACTTGTGATCCAGCATATTATAAATGGACGCAATGGCAATTTTTACAATTTTATAAAAAAGGCATTGCCTATAAAGGTACTGCCAACGTTAATTATTGTCCCAATTGTGGTATCTTGGCTAACGAAGAAGTTGAGAACGGAACTTGCTGTCAATGTCACGCGGAAACCACGCAAAAAACCATTCCACAATGGATGATGAAAATGACGGCATATGCGGACCGTTTAATTGATGACTTAGCCGAAACCGATTACTTACCACACATTAAAACCAGTCAAATTAATTATGTGGGACGTAGTTACGGTACCGAAGTGGATTTTCCGATTAAGCAAGGTGGTACACTTAAGATTTTCACTACCTGCATTGAAACAATTTTTGGTGTTACCTTTATGGTGTTAGCACCAGAACACCCGTTAATTGAAACTTTAAAATCGCAAATTAAAAATTGGGACGAAGTACAAAAGTACCGTCAAACTGCTGCGCGTAAAAGCGAATTCGAACGCAGTCAAATGACAAAAGATAAAACTGGTTGCATTTTAGATGGCATAACTGCCATTAATCCGGTTAATGGTCACGAAGTTCCTATTTATATTGCTGATTTTGTTTTGTGTAATTATGGTACTGGTGCAGTTATGGCTGTTCCGACACACGATCAACGTGATTATGAATTTGCGGAAAAATATCATATTCCAATGGTTCAAGTCATTGAAGGTAAATTAAATGGTACCGCTTTGGAAAAAGATATTTATGTGCCAGCCAACTCAAAATTAATTAATTCCGGCGATTTTACTGGGCAAACGGTTAAGGAAGCTAAACAAAATATCGCCAATTGGTTGATTGAAAAGGGTGTGGCAAGGACTACTAAAAATTACAAAATGCACGATTGGGTTTTTGCACGTCAACGTTATTGGGGTGAACCAATTCCTATTATTCATTGTCCACATTGTGGTATGGTACCTGTTCCGGAAAAAGACTTACCTGTATTATTACCTGAAACACAAAGTTATGAAGCCACAAAAGACGGACAAAGTCCGTTAGCAAAAATTACTGATTGGGTTAATGTGAAGTGTCCACAATGTGGTTGTGATGCTAAACGTGAAACGGATACAATGCCAGGTTGGGCGGGTAGTTGTTGGTATTTTATCCGTTATTGCGACCCACACAATGATCAATGCTTTGCTGACCCAGCAAAAATGAAAGCTTGGTTGCCAATTACTTTATATAATGGTGGTAATGAACACACCACACGTCACTTGCTTTATGCGCGTTTTTGGACAAAATTCTTGTATGACCAAGGTTTGTTCCCAGTCAATGAATTCTGTAAAGCACGTATTTCGCAAGGTATCATCTTGGGTGAAGGTGGTGTCAAGATGAGTAAAAGCTTGGGTAATACAGTTGATCCACGTGATGTGGCTGACCAATATGGCACGGATGCTTTGCGCTTGTGGGTATTGTTTATTGGTGATTACCAAGAAGTTGCCGTATGGAGCAATGATGGCGTCAAAGCTTGTCATCGTTTATTGCAACGTGTTTGGGCTTTACAAGATAAAGTGGTGGATGGTAATGCGTTTAGTCCAGCACTTAATTATATCTTTAATTATTCGATTCAAAAAATTACTGCTGATATGGAAGCAATGAAATATAATACAGCTGTATCGCAAATTATGATTTTGATGAATGCCATTGAAAAACAAGGTACAATTAACCGCTTTGAATATCAAACATTATTAACCTTGTTAAATCCATTTGCGCCACATATAACCGAAGAGTTATGGCCAGAAATTAAAAATACTACTTGGCCAACCGTTGACACTAAAGCATTGATTCAAGACACAGTTGAAATTGTCGTTCAGATTAATGCCAAAATTGTGGCACGTTTGGAAATCAACACTGCCGATGACGAAGCAACTGTAGTTGCTAAATGTCGTACAAAAGTTAATTTGCCAGCCGAGATTAAAAAGACGATTTATGTCAAAAATAAATTAATCAACTTTATCGTTGCTAAGTAAAATAATGAATGCTTGTTAAAAAAAGCGGGGCTGAGTTGCTCCGCTTTTTGGTTTATATAGTTAGCGTGTGATTGAGTTATCGCAATTGGCATTAATTTCCTTGGGAGTTTCGTAGGGGACACCTTGCCAAAGTGCACGATAAAGTTTAATTTCATTTTCAAAATTAGCATCCAGTTTTTTGGGGGTTTCTGCTATGGCTTCACGTTCCACGGGATTAATTAATAATTTTTTTAATTTTTGTACTTGTGTTTCCATACCGTAATGCTAGCACATCAGCAAATGTAAATCAAGATATAACCACAAAATTTTTGAAAAAAACATAAAAAAGCGGAACACATTGCTCCGCTTTGGTTTTATTAACGACCAATTTCATTATCTTTTTCGGTTTTGATATGTGCCGCTTCTCTTTGCGCTTCGTTCCAAGCTGCCAGGTGTTCTGCGCGTTCTTCCCGAGATAAATTCTTGTCACTTAAAATTAAATCACGGTTAGTATTACCATTTTCAATTTGTTTTCGATATTCTCGACGTAAATTTGACTTGCTGTCAAATGTATAAGTATAGCGTTTTTTCTGAATATTATTTTCTGCCATAACTTTATGTTATCATATGTTAAAACTGAAATCAATGTGAAAATAAAAAATTGGTTAATATCACAATGGATTAAAGATTTTTTGCATTGTCTTGTGCTTGTTGAGCATGAATTTCATCCGCTTTTTGATAGGCGGTCATTAAATTATCTAGCCAATTACTAATTTCTTCGTTCCTCATATTCAATGGATAAATTACTCCACCGTTTTTAAGGATTTCAGCAGTCAATGCTTTAATTTGTTTTTTGTTAAATTCAGGTTTTTGAAAATTCTTTAATTTATTCATAGCGCAATGCTAGCACATTACTAAACATAAATCAAGATGTGTATCAAAAAAATTTGGTAAATTTAAAGAACTTATTTTTCTAAAGTATCTTCAATCGTAGTTGGCTTCAATTCTGGTCGGTCAGCAAGACGAGCATTAACGTTATCGGCAATTTCTGGATACGTAGTGATTGCTTCTGTATAAGGTAAAATTTTTCCGTTAACAATCACATCAATTTTTCCGTCAGCGTGATGAATGATTGGAATAATAGTTTCTTTTGTGGTTGTGTTTTCTGTTTGAATTGGTGTTTGCTTTTCATCTACATTTACTTGAAAAATTTCCTGCTTTTGATGGTGGTGATGCAATTCTTTACTGGTGTCAGCAATTTTAATACCACTGGCAACCACACCTAACCCGGCAGCAATGGTAGCGACCATTAATTTATTTTTAACTGAATTACGTGGTTTAATCGGCTTAATGTCTTCAGCATTAACAATTCTTAATTTATTGGGAGTAATTTCCATATTTTTATATTATCACAAGTTAAGTTAAATAATCAATCATTAATCAAAAAATCACGCATTAATTGGGTGGCTTGTGGTAAATATTGTGCCGGATCAGTTAAGTAATGAGTATAAACTGGATTTTCTTTGCGGTACCAAGTACGTTGGCGTTTAATGAATTGCACCGTTTGGTGGTAGAGTTCGTCATAATAAGTTGTTAAATCAATTTCGTTTTGTAAGTAACGTACGTTTAAACGATATTCAAGACCGAGTTTGTAAAGGAAATCACTTGGTACGCCCTTGGCTAGAAGTTTGCGGGTTTCGTCAAACATTCCTTGTGCCACACGTTCGGTATTTCGTTGTTTGACTTTAGGTGCCAAAATCGTATTGGGTGGTGTTAAACAAATTTGTAAAACATTGTAGCGTGGAAGATTTGGTTCGGTGTCAAAGCCATAACCTTCGGCAACTGCACGCGTATATAATCCAGTGCCACCAACTAAAATTGGCAATTTATCACGCGCGATAATGGCATCAATTTCGCGATAAGCATCACGTTGAAAATCACCAACTGAATAATGTGTATTCTGGGTTGGGTCCACTAGGTCTAAGCAGTGGTGTGGAATACCTTGCATCTCACTTGGTGTGATTTTAGCTGAGCCGATGTCTAAACCTTGGTAGACTTGCCGACTGTCAGCAGAAATAATTTCTGCATTAAATTGTTGTGCTAAGGTAATTGATAGCGCAGTCTTGCCACTGGCGGTTAAGCCACTAATAATAACAATCTTGGGTTTCATTTTTGCCAAGCCCAACCAAAACAAACGTAATACACAAATTTACTCCATAAGTATTCGGGCATACTCATACTGGCACTTAAAACATCAATACAATAACTGTAATAACTGGTGGTTGGCAATGGTCCAAAATAAGATGAATCCCAACTTTTGGAATAGGTACTGAAAGCACCACCACGGTTGTCGCCCATTAAAAAATAATGATTTTCGGGTACGTTTAATTGGTAAGCACTGGGAGTGCCGTTACCATCTGTTGTTGTATCAGCATTCGCTGTCAAAACTTGATGATAGTCAGTGGTAACCCAATCGTCTATATCGGCGGTATCAGGAGTGTTTAAAACATTCCATAATTGCACAAAGTTTGGTGCATCGTGGGCGGCAACTAATGGGTCAAGGTAGTATTCGTCTAATTTTTGACCATTTAAATAAATGAAATATTTATTGCTACCGACACGACGCATACTGATTTTATCACCGCTTTTACCAATTAAACGTTTGACGATGAATTTATAATTACCGTTGCTGTCAGATTCAGTATATTCGGTTTTGATACTTTTCATAATGTTGTTGGCTTCGGCTTGGGTTAAATGTAGTTGGTTGAGTGCATTTGAGTCACCTTGTGCCGCTTTAACATAATTAATAAAGTGTGAATCTTGAATGTACATTTTCATTACCACAATGTCACCGTGTTTTGGTTCACCGAAAACACAGGTTAACGCGTTATCAGTATCTTTACCGGTGGCGTTCAAAGTTGTCATCATTGAAGTTCCAATTACGGGGCACATTTGGAAAGCAACACAAAAGCCAACAATCAATACAGAGATAATCGTGATGATTGTCGAACAAGTCATTGTTAAGCGTGAAAAAATTCGGTTGCCTTTGGATTGTTGGTGTAGACCCTTACCATTGGTTGCCGCCATATATTCTTGACCGACAAACTTTTTCCCCATTGTCTTTATTATTATCGGGTTTGACTTTTTTGTCAATATTTTAACTATGTTCTATTTTTGGGTTTATTTATCAATTTGCTTGTCGCTAATTATTTATGCTAATTTTTAGGCATACTAGTTTTTAAGATTTCCAGAAGTCCGCTGCAATGAAACGAATAATTTTTATCATCGGCAAAAATTAAATGGTCCACGAATTTAATGCCCAAGTTTTGAAAGGTTAACAATAAACGACGCGTGAGTTGCATATCTGCCATTGACGGTTCAGGATTTTCGTTTAAATGGTTGTGTGCTAAAACGACTTGTGCAGTTTTTACTGAAGTTACCACACTAATAATTTCGCGGACGTTGACGTGCACCATCTCTAATTCTTGATTGGTGATATTATGAATTTTGATGACATTACCAGCAACATCTAAGCAAACTACCATGAACTGTTCAACGGAATAAGAACGCATTATCGGCGCTAAGTGTTGGATGGCATCTTCTGGTGTTACAATTTTAACTTTGGTGGCACGGTGTTTTGCAAGATAAGAAGTGATGGCTTTTAAGAAATGAATAAAAACTGCGGCACGATCACCAATGCCGTACGCTTTAGCTAAGTCAGCAGGTTCAGCATCAATGACTGCTTGTAAGGATCCAAACTTTTCAATCAAACTGTGTGCCGCCGGATTAGTATCTTGACGTGGAATACAAAAACCCAAGGCAAATTCTAAAACTTCACATTCATTAAAATTATCTAAACCATTGGCAATAAAACGTTCGCGTAATTTTTTACGGCGTCCAGCGTGGATTTGGGCATTGAGTTTTGTTTTGGTATCTTGCATAATTCAACCTTAATGACTACTATTTTTATCTTTTTCGTATTCGCCTTTGATGTATTCTAAGTCGGCCTCTAAACCAGCCAGTTCCTGTTGTAGTTCAGTATTATGATCTTGTAAACGTTTGACTTCTGCGTGGTAATGGGCAATAAAGCCAAACTGGATTAAAAGTGAAACAATCAATACGACAAACAAAGTGGTCGTAATTGTTGCAAATAAACGTAAGCGTTTAATTAAATCTTCTTTTTGCATCTCTTTAAGCATAGCACTTCCAGCCATTTTTTACCAAACGAAAACATAGACATTATTATGGCTTGGTATACTGCGGTGTTTTTAGGATTGGTTCAGGGGTTAGCCGAATTTTTACCAATTTCATCCAGTGGACATTTGTTGTTGTTTGAAAGTTTATTCGGGATTACCGATGGCGGTTTATTATTAACTTTAATCTTACATATTGCTACGTTATTAGCAGTGGTTGTTGTGTATCGGCAACGTTTATGGCAGTTAATTCGTCATCCGTGGAATTTAGTCACCGTACAATTAATTGTCGCCACTGTAATTACTTGTGTTATTGTAGTTGTGTTTCACAATGTTATTGATAATTTATTTACCTTATCAGCATTACCGTATGCATTCTGTGTAACTGGAATTTATTTGTTATTGCCGTGTGCATTGCGGCTTCAACAATTTAATGCAAGTAAAAAACAGAGTTGGTGGCAACCAGTGGCAATGGGTTTGGCACAAGGGGTAGCGGTTGTGCCAGGTTTATCGCGTAGTGGTTTAACAATCACAACCGGACGATTGAGTGGTTTATCATCTTCTGCAGCAACTGATTTTTCGTTTTTAATGTCTATTCCCATTATTTTAGCCTCTTTGGTATACGAATTATGGCAAGGGGGGAGTATCAGAAATCTAGGTATTGGTAATCTGTGCTTAGCGTTTCTGATGGCGTTTATATCGGGGATTGTCGCGATTAAAACAATGTTAAACATCACCCGTAAAATTGATTTACGGTGGTTTGGTTATTATTTGCTTTTATTAGGTGGCGGCTTGCTGTTTAGCCGTTGGTTTAATTAGAATTGTTTTGTGAAATCAGATTTTAAAGGTTCACGGGTTGTGGGACGAATTAAACTGGAAATGGGTTTTTCGATTGAATGTGTGGTTGGTGTTTCTATGCCTAATGCATTAGGCTTTAAATGTTTTAATAAATCTTTAATTGATGCTTTGCCAGTGCGTTTTGTCAACCATTCTGCTGAAAAGCGTTTGGCAATTTCGTCAGCTGAGATACCAGTACTTAATGCTAAAATTTCCCAGTTCAACATTGCATAACCTAGATATTCAATCATTTGTTGTTGGCGTTCTTCGTTATAGGGATGTTGGTTAAAATTAATTCCATAGGCAATATCCGCAATATCACCAGCACTTTTGTTTAAACCTAAACTAGCCATTAAGATTGCGGCTTTCGTCGGAATTTTTTCTTCGGTTAAAAATTTTTCAGCAATTTCTTTAATGTTATTATTCATTTGTGTTCTCCTTATTTTGATTTATGTTATCAAAGTCAATGCCAAAGCAAAATGGTGCATAAATTTCTTTACTTGGTAAATTTGCAGTTAACATTTTGGTTACAAAACGTTTGCGGTTATATTTAACATCGACACGATAAATATCAAAATTTTTACCATCGCCATAGTCATCGACAACGTCAAATAGAGTATAGAAAGTTTTGTCGGTTTTAACACAACCCGAACTACCTTGCAAGATGTAAGAGTGTTTTTCCTCATCAATTAAAATTTTGCGTTTGTGCATATGACCAAAGAAGACCACATCACATTTTTTATCTTTGAAATATTTGCGCAAATCTTTTTCGTTAAATTCTAATTGCGTATCAATTACTTTGCCAGTTTCATCGTGGCAATAGTGGGTAAATAAAATCTTTGCACCTTTATAATCAATTTTTAATTCCAACGGCATTTGCGAAATAAACGCTAAATCTTCACGATTTAATGTGGCGAAAGTTGCTTCAATTAAATCTTTGTTTGCATACGTCATTGCGGTTGCTGATTCGTCATATTTCGTTACGCGTTGTTCGTGGTTGCCAAGTACGCAATTGACTTTGTATTTTTTTAACAAACGCAAGCAAGCCGCACTGTCTGGTCCGAAAACAATTGCATCACCTAAATAATAGGTTGCAGTAATTTTACGATTACGTTTAATGTCTTTTAAAATTGCTTCCAAGGCTTCTAAGTTACCGTGAATATCACCAAATACTGCAATAGCCATAATGGGCATTATAACAGTTTTTTACGCTTTTTACAATCATTATATCGGCTTACAATAAAAACTAAAACACCAATCACGATCGCACCAGCTACGGTTAAGAGGTAATATAACGGACGATTCGGGTAAATATCCACAAATTCGATGATTTCACCGTTAGTCCATAGATAGACATATTCACCATTGTCGTCAGTAATCAATTGTACTGCGTTACTGTCGCTATGACGTCTTTCAGAAGAGTAACCAACGATATAAAGAAAAACATCGCTATCTGGTAATAAAGCAATGGGATTGAATACCGTTTGGGTGTAAATCATTTTAAATGGGCGAACGTGTTTATCCAAAGTTGAGGCAGGTGCATTTTGAATGGTTAAATCAATGGCGTAAGTATTTTCATTTTCCATTGTGCTACGTGGTTCAATTTGTGTGATTTTGGTTGCGGTTTCATCAGTAATAGCTTCGTGCTCTGAACGTACAGCACCTAACCATTTAGTTAGTTCTAAATCTGCGGTGGAGCCCAATGGAATCGCTTTAATTTGTAAAAAAATCGTGGTGTTTAGCGGATTGTTTTGTGGGTAATTTTCGGTGGCATCGTCATTAAAGGTTTGGCAAGCTGACATTGAAATAGCCACCAAAATTACACATAACAGTACACCAAGTTTTTTCATTTACTCTCTATTATATTACAGAACTAAGGCAATGAATATCAATTTATCTGATTTTGTTAGCGTAAAATTACGTTACCGGAACGCGCCGAAATCGTATCGCCTTCCGCCAAAACTACAGTAGTATTATGTTTATATTCTTTTACATAATCGTTAATGCGTAAATTAAATGCTTTGTTACCTTCATCGGTTGCCATCACTTTGTATTCACCTGGTCTAATTTTACTACGTTTACCCACAGTATAGGTTTCATTCATTTGTAAAATAAAATCATCTTTTTTTAAAGATACACCAGCGTTTTTGGCTTCGCGTTCTGCTTTAATGATTGCGGCGGTAGTTATAATTCCAGCTAATAAAAAGACACCGGCCAAAATGGCTGGAATAAGAATCCATAATTGGTTTAAGTGACCAAAGTAAGCGCCTACCGCTAAACCAACACCCGCACCGACTAAATTGTAAAAAATGACATTAAATACATATTTCATAGGTTAATTATAACATATTAAAAAATAAAAGCGAACAAAAAATCAATCTTCAAGTTTCTTCGGACGGTAGTCATCTTTGAAGTTGTGATAATGTCCATCTTTATCTTTATAGGTAATGATAGTTGCCAGATTAACGTTTTCCATACTGCGGAAAATGTTGCGTTCAATTTGTGGGTCAGTGGCTTTTAAATTGGCAATTAACTGTTTTACGGCTTTACGTTTGGAAGTTAGGTGATCGCTAACTGTATTTATTTCGGTAAATTTGCAAGCACATTGAATAAAATTAAGTTGGTTTACATCGCGCCAACGAATAATGTCTTGTTCGCGGATCAGGTACATTGGACGAATCAATTGCATTCCAGCAAAATTGGTACTGTGTAATTTAGGCATCATTGTTTGAATTTGTCCGCCATAAAGCATTCCCATTAAAATGGTTTCAATCACATCGTCGTAGTGATGGCCTAAGGCAATTTTATTACAACCCAGGGCTTTAGCTTGGTGGTAGAGATGTCCACGACGCATTCGCGCACAAAGGTAGCAGGGTGATTTTTCTACTTTAAAAACATTCTCAAAAATATCAGTTTCAAAGACCTGAATTGGAATGTTTAAGTTTTTAGCATTACTTTCAATTAAAGCACGATTTTTTGCGCTGTAGCCGGGATCCATTACCAAGAATACTAATTCAAACGGAATCTTGTTATGACGTTTTAATTCTTGAAAGAGTTTTGCCATTAACATACTATCTTTACCACCCGAAATGCAAACGGCAATTTTATCGTTAGGTTGAATTAAATCATACTCGCAAATGGCACGACAAAATTTTGCCAGCAATGTTTTATGAAATGTTTTGCGAATGCTGGTTTCAACTTCTTCAGCTTTGTTCAAGACTTTGTTCATAACTGTTTTTAGTTTAACATATCCGGTTAAACAAAGCACGAAAAATAATCATTCTTGCTTTTTTAAACTAAATCAATTAGAATATTTTATTAGGAGTAAAAATGGACGAACAAAATACAAATACAGAAAAATTACATCGTTTAAACGTTAATATGAAAATTGGTCGTCTCTATAACGAGATTGCAGGCGGTCATCATACGTTAGAAGAAAAGTTGCAATTGATGGACGATATTGAAAACTTATATGCTCAGATTCAAGATAAATCAACTTATATTGATTCACTTAATCGTAAACGCCAAAGAATTATTGCCAATCATCAAAGCACTCCTGACGAACAAACAAAAGTAACCAACAAAGACGATGCTGGTACAACATTGTAGTTGAGGAAAAAATATTACAATACATATGCAACTAAATTAGATAATGGGGTAATGACTTTTACTTTGGTTAATTGTTTAGGAAACGTTTTAAATTTGAGTGACCAACAATTTAATGATTGTCGAGCATCGCATTACATAAGGTGTTCATAATGCAATTTGCCGAAATTTAGTCTTGCATTTGTGTTTGTAGTGTGTTAATATGTCGCCCATACAGGAGATAAATTATGAGCAAATTAAAGCATTTGAACACAACTTTTTATCGCGATAAAGCATTACAACAAATTACTGCAAGATTCGTTACTAAGGAATATAATGACTTACATCAAACCGAACTTGGTCAAGTTAAACAATTATGGAACCAAACCTATGGTGGCGTTTTATCAGGCAAAGCAATTACCATTAAAAATCAAGATTGTAAAACCCAACAAGATGTTTTGGTAAATACTGTTGACCGTATGAGATTGGTTTTACCTTTACTCGGTCAGGATGATAAAAACAGTAAAAAACAATTGGTTAATCGCAAACGTTTATATAAATTTGCGTTTAATCCAAATGAAATAGATGTTTTGAAAGGGCGTCTTTTTGATACCCGCGTTGAAAAAAGTTTAGCAGTAGAAAGACAATTATCGCGTGCCCTTGGCAAAGATGCCGAGCAAATTTTCTAAACATTTAAAAAGACCGACTAGCGCGGTCTTTTTTATGTTCGGATTAGGTTTGGAATGGCAGGGGTAGCAGGATTCGAACCTACGAATGCGAGAGTCAAAGTCTCGTGCCTTACCGCTTGGCGACACCCCTACGGTAACAATGGTTATTATACTATATCTGTTGCAGTTTGTAAAGAATAATTAGTTTTTATTTTTTGTCAGTATCATATAAATTTTTGTTAAATAATTTTTGTGGCGGTTTACTTGAATTTATGATATAATTAAAAATAGGAATATCTGTTAACAAGTTACCAGATAGATCCTATTCACTGATGTTTAATCATAGGGGTATCGCCAAGCGGTAAGGCAAATGGCTCTGACCCATTCATCGTAGGTTCGAATCCTGCTACCCCTGCCAAGAAAATTTACATACACAATCATTTACACTTTGTCCGAATCATTGATGGGCAATTAGTAGTTGAACCAATCACTGCAATCGTCCACATTCACCAAAAGAACTACTGTGGCGGTTATTTGTGGTTAAATCTGTGATTAACAAATCCGAACTCATCAATATTAAATTTATCAAGAAATCTTGTCAGGTGTATCAGGCTTTGAACCTACGCTGAATTATTTTAAAAATTGGTGGCAGGATTAAGGAACAAGTAAAGAATATAGTGGTAATTTTTAATCACACCAAGGATAATATTATTTATCTTGCAATTGGTAATTATCATATGATATAATAAGCACCAAAATTTTGCGAAATAAGTTTGACTAATTAGCATGTAAAAGTTAATCTTTAGGAGGTGGTAAAAATGGGGGCAGTAAATTATGCAGTATCTGCGGAAGATGTGGCTAAATACTTTCTTTATAAAAAGCCATTAACACATAAACAGTTACACAAATTACTTTTTTTCGCATATTTAGAATATTTACAGAAAAATAATACCGATGTTAATCATTTGACTAATAAATTGTTTGAAAATCAATTTCAAGCATGGGTGCACGGACCAGTTTATGCTCCGATTTATCCAATCTATGCAGATTTCGGAAGTTCATTGATTGAATTATTCGGTGAAGATGTTTCAATTGATGAAAACATTGCTGAATTTTTAGATAGTATTTTAGATAAATATAATTTTGATGGTGATGAATTAGAAAATTTATCACACGAAATGCTAGCATGGAAAAAAGCACGCAACGGTTTATCCTATTGGGATATATCTAATAATCCGATACTTGATGAAGATATTTTTAATTCAAAGGTATAACTTATGAAGTTTGATTTTACATATGAGTATTTATGGAAGTCGGTTTCTCTCGGAAATCGTAGTGACGATTTTACAAATTTTTACAAGGATGCAGCTGGGTTTGTTAAGTGTTTTAAAAGATTTCAAGAATGGATAGATTTTTACACAAAAGAATCTAAAAGTTCATTCCGAACATTACCACACATGCACCCGATTAATGGTGATAGAGAAAAAATCATTATAAATAAAATAATAAAAAAACAACACGAAGGTCGAAAAGATTTTGACAAGGTATGGATGCAACGTTTTAGCTTCGCTGAATTTTGGCAACTTGGATTAAAAAATGGATTTAGAATTATTGGGATTTTTACTAGGGAAAATGGAGATGAAATCTTTACATTATTAATTCTCGATGTACATCATCTACTTTCACCCGATAAAAATTATAACGATGAAAATTATCAAAATAATAAATTTAGTGTATACTATAAGGAGAATAAATAATGGATAAGGAATTTCAATTTGCAAAAACACAAGAAAAATTAGTTGAAAAAATCAAACAAATTATTAATGATGAAAATAATCCAAAATATGTTCGTAGCGCATTTAAATCTTGGCTTGAATGGTTTGCATTTCTTAATACACAAATTAAGAAAAATGTTTTTAAAGATTTACCAGAGGAATCAAATTTATTTTATCGTGCTTTCGTTATACCAAAGCAAGAGTTTTATGCAATACAAATTTGGGAAAAACATCAAACACTTCCACTAGTGCGTTGTGTTAAAACTTTATATGCAAATAAATTAGATGAAACAAATTGGACTGAAAATGTAGTGCCAGAAAACAGAAAGAGGGCATAAACATTATGTTCACTTTACATTAATTAACATTAATTATTCTCTGTCAACTAAAACCCAAGCCGAACCAGGAAAATGGTCAACTTCGTGATTAACTATTTTTAGTTAATTTTTCCTTGTACCATTTGGCAAAATCATCCAGAGCCGTTCCCCAATAATGGGCTTCTTTTTCGTAATCTTCCGCTTGTAATTCAGATAAGGTTTTTGTTTCTCCATCTGGAATAT
>JAEEGL011147669.1_pt1 | contig 75629 bp, 58 predicted proteins | sample 9134231 | NCBI WGS metagenome assembly JAEEGL01 (sample SAMN16246548, study PRJNA631951) | gut metagenome | biome: gut microbiome; feature: rumen; material: fiber-attached | host: Bos | place: Iran: Karaj | collected 2018-10 | reverse complement strand
GGGAGCGTACGGATGGATGTTGCAGGCAGCGGCCCAGCTCAGCGGCAGCATCTCGGCGGCGGCGTTGAGCTTCATGGTGCAGCTTCCCAGCGGAATCATCGCGCGGTTGAGCGACAAATCCTTGATTTCCATCATCTTCATATAACGCATCATTTCCGTTTCGGAATGATATTTGTGGAAGATTTCCTGGGTGAGGATGGGAGACTTGCGCTGCAAGTTCTCGGGGATGTTGGCCATCGGTGTGCAGTTGCCGTTGCAAACGTAGGGAGTGAACGGTTTGTTGGCGGTGATTGCCAGCACTTCGAGGATGGCGTTGACATCCTTCAAGGTCACGGTCTCGTCCAAAGAGACGGTGAAGCAACGTTCGCAGTGGTAGCAGAGGTTGATCTCTTTCGACAGGGCCACCTTCTTCACGTCGTCGCAGGTAAGACCTTCGGGCGTTTCGAGGCAGAGGGTGTCGAAATAAACCTCGTTGTACTGTTTGAAACCGTACTTGGCGGCTTCGTTAGCCAGCACACCGGCCAGCACGTTGATCTTGATGGCTTTGTTGCGGAGTCCGTCGGCACCGTGCCACATGGCGTAGAAGCCGGCCATGATGGCAGTGAGGGCGCTGGCGGTACAGATGTTGGAGGTAGCTTTCTCGCGCTTGATGTGCTGTTCGCGCATCTGGAGGGCCATACGCACGGCGCGGTTGCCTTCGGCGTCAACGGTGATACCGATGATACGGCCGGGCATCTGGCGCTTGAACTCCTCGGTGCAGGCGTAGAAGCCAGCGGCCGGTGAACCGAAGCCCATCGGGATGCCGAAACGCTGGGTGGAGCCGGTCACGCAGTCGGCGCCCCATTCGCCGGGAGGCGTGAGGAGCGTGAGCGCGTACAGGTCGGTGGCGACGCCCACGAAGATGTGTTTTTCGTGGCACTTGGCGGTGAAAGCGGAGAAATCGTGGATGCCTCCCCAGTAGTTCGGGTACTGGACCATCGCTCCGAAGAAAGTCTCGTCGAGTTCCACCTGGTCGGCTTTGCCGATGACGAGCTCGATGCCCTGGGCGGCGGCGTTGGTCTGCATCACACCCACGCAGTGCGGGAACACGCCTTCGGAAACGAAGTACTTATGGACGTTATTCTTCTGCTGTTCGCGGGTGCGGCAGCGGAAGAACATCAGCATCATCTCGCCGGCGGCGGTGGCGTCGTCCAACATGGAGGCGTTGGCGAGCGGCATGGCCGTGAGCGAGCTGACCATGGTCTGGTAGTTGAGCAGGGCTTCGATACGGCCCTGTGAAATCTCAGCCTGATAGGGAGTGTAGGCGGTGTACCAGCCTGGGTTCTCGAAGATGTTGCGGAGAATCACCGCGGGGGTGTAGGTATTGTAGTGGCCCATACCGATGAAGGAGCGGTACATTTTGTTCTTGGCCATCTTTTCATTGATAAGGTTGAGGTACTCGCCCTCCTGCATTCCTTCGGGGAGGTCGAGCGGACGGGGCAGGCGGATGGCCGCGGGCACCGTCTTCTCAATCAGTTCGTCCATCGTTTTGACGCCGATGGTCTGTAACATTTTCTGGGCCTCCTCGCAGGAAGGACCGTTGTGTCGGGTTGTGAAATCGTCTTTGATTGCCATATTGTAATGTTTATTAAGTATTTATAATTTTCTTATCCAAAACATAAGAAGCGGCAAAAGTAGTAAAAAGTTCGCAAAGTTTATCACATTTATAAAGTACGAAAGTTTGAAATTTGCGCATGCGACAAATCATTATTTTGTGTAAATTTGCAGATTTTCCTACAACTTTCAAAAAGAATATAATCCATTATCAATCAAATAAATATGAAAAAAACTTTCATTTTTGTTGCAATTCTTTTGGCTATGACTGTATCCTGCAAGACCCAGAAGGGTACCGATGACACCGACAGCGAACTGATCACCCGCGACAACCGCCCCGTACCCGACTTCTCGAAAGGCGTGCTGACGGAGGAGATCCTGTGGTACTTCGGGCGCGTGTCCGCCCCCGAGGTGTCGCCCGACGGCAAGACGCTGCTCTATTCGGTGAAATATTTCGACTACACCAAGGACAAAGGCAACGCCGAGCTCTACACAATTCCCGTGACGGGCGGCGAGCCGAAGCAGATCACCACCACGCCGGCCAGCGAGGCGCAGGCCATCTGGCGGCCCGACGGGAAGAAGATCGCCTTCCTCTACCCCGCCGACGGCGTGATGCAGATTTTCGAGTGCGACCTTGACGGCGGCAACCGCACCCAGCTCACCCACGCCGAGTCGGACATCAACGGCTTTTCCTTCTCGCCCGACGGCAAGAACCTGCTCTATACCCGCAACGTGCGCCTCGACCCCACCATCGAGCAGCGCTACGCCGACCTGCCGAAAGCCAACGCCATGATCTACGACGACCTGATGTACCGCCACTGGGATGCATGGTCCGACGGCACTTACGCCCACCTCTTCATTGCGCCCGTGGACAAGCCTGAGGAGGCCACCGAGCTGCTGAAAGGCGAGCGTTTCCACGCCCCCGTCCCGCCGTTCGGAGGCATGGAGCAGGCCGTATGGAGTCCCGACGGCACGAAAATCGCCTACTGCTGCAAACGCGAGAGCGGCAAGGCGTTCGCCGAAAGCACCAACACTGACATCTTCATCTACGACCTCGAATCCGGCACCACCACCAACCTCACCGAAGGGAACCTCGGCTACGACATGGACCCTGTCTGGAGTCCCGACGGCAGCCAGATTGTATGGTGGAGCATGGAAACGCCCGGCTTCGAATCCGACCAGAAACGGATGATGGTACACGATTTCAAGGGCAACGCCACCAGCATGATTATCGGCGGCAAGTACATCCCGCTCAACCCCGAAAATTTCGTATGGAGTCCCGACGGCAAAAAAATCTTTTTCCGCAGCAGTTACGAGGGAACCGTACGTGTGTGCGTATGGCAGACCAAGGATGAGAATTCGGATCAGGTTGTTCACGAAACCCGCTGCCTAACCGGAGGCACAGCCGACTACAACAGTCTTGCGTGGGCCGACGGCAGGCTCATCGCCACCAAGACAACGCACCAGATGCCGGCCGAGATCGTCGCCATCGACCCCGCCACAGGCGACGAGACGCAGCTCACCTTCACCAACAAGGAGATTCTGGACAAGATCGACATGGGGAAAACCGTGGAACGCTGGGTGAAGACCACCGACGGGCAGGAGATGCTGGTGTGGGTGGTGCTGCCCCCGCACTTCGACTCCACCAAGACCTACCCCACCCTGCTCTACTGCCAGGGCGGCCCGCAGTCAACCGTGAGCCAGTTCTTCTCCTACCGCTGGAACTTCGCCATGATGACGGCCCACGACTACATCGTAGTCGCACCCAACCGCCGCGGACTGCCGGGCTTCGGCAAGGAGTGGAACGATGCCATCAGCCGCGACTACGGCGGACAGTGCATGCGCGACTACCTGTCGGCCATCGACGATGTAGCGAAAGAGCCCTACGTGGACAAGAACCATCTCGGCGCGGTCGGGGCGAGCTTCGGCGGCTACTCCGTCTATTGGCTCGCCGGCAACCACCAGAAACGGTTCAAGGCGTTCATCGCCCACTGCGGCATGTTCAACTTCGAAAGCTGGTACGGCACCACCGAAGAGTTGTTCTTCGCCAACCACGACATCGAGGGCAACTACTGGGATAAGCCGACCCCGAAGAGCTACAGCTTCTCGCCGCACCGCTTCGTCGGCAACTGGGACACCCCCATCCTCGTCATCCACGGCGGCAACGACTTCCGCATCCCCTACACCGAAGGGATGCAGGCCTTCGACATCGCCCAGATGAAAGGCATTCCCAGCCGCTTCCTCTTCTTCCCCGAAGAGACGCACTTTGTAAGCAAGCCGCAGAACGCGATGCTCTGGCAGCGCGAGTTCTTCCGCTTCCTCGACGAAAATCTGAAGACTGATAACGCGACGGCTGCAAAATAGCCGCTGTCCAAAACCACACCACCAATGAAGAAAATCACCTTATTCCTACTATTTTTCGTTTTTGCCGTGACGGCAGCGATGGCGCAACAGGACTGTCCGCAGGTTGACTGTCCCGGCATTTGCGGCCGCTTCGTGGATGCCGACGGCGACGGTTTCTGCGATCACGGACGGCTTTCCGCCCAGGAGAAGCCCACGGCCTCCGCAGAACAACCGGCACAAGCGGCCAAAACACCGGAGCCGAAAAAGGCCGTTGAAGCGGGCAACGAAGTGACAGCCGCTCTCCAAGAGGAACCGGTCGTTATTCCCGAAGCGGAAGCATCGAAAGAAGACATTATTGCTGAGGATGTTACCGGAAACATCACCGAAGCGGAGGATGCACCGAGCGAACCAGCCAAGCCGTTCCGCTATCCGCTGTTCACCATCTTGGGTGTCACCCTTGGATTGTACCTTTTCACCTTCATCTTGGTAAAAACCGGCAAGATATCCAAACCGACCCACCGGAAAATCTGGAACGTGACCTTGGGCATCACCTGCCTCGGCTCGTGCCTTATCGGACTACCGCTGGCGTTTCTCATCAACTACGGCTACCGACCGACGTGGTACGTCAGCATCCTGCACTGGCACGTCTATCTCGGCATTGCCATGACCCTCATCGCTATCTTCCACATTTTCTGGCATGTAGAATATTTCAAAGCAGCGTTTACGAGTAAAAAGTATAAAGTAAAAAGTAAAAAGTAAAAGGTTATTCCTTATACGAGCCCCAGGAGTAAGATTTTCGTTGGGCGCGTAAGCGCCAGTATAATAAATACAAGTGGGCACCAATCCCTCGCAAAACAACAATAACATCAAAACCGTGGATTTTAAACCGAGATTGGATTTCAGAAACAGCAATTGGCGATGGAGCCTCATGGATAAATACATCCTCGTGAAGTTCCTCGGCTCGGTGTTTTATTCCATCGCCCTGCTGATGACCATCATCATCGTTTTCGACATCTCGGAGAAAATCCATAAGTTCTTGGACAACGAAGTGCCGGTCAATGCCATCATTTTCCAGTACTACTTCAACTTCATCCCCTACTTTGTCAACCTGTTTTTCCCGCTGTTCACCTTCATTTCCGTGATATGGTTCACCTCCAAGCTGTCAGGCAACAACGAGGTGATCTCCTTCTTCAACGGCGGTGTAAGTTTCTACCGGTTTATGGTTCCCTACATCACAGGAGCTATCATTTTGAGTATCATATCGTTATTAATGTCAAACTTCCTCATTCCGCTCACCAATGCACGGATGCACGCCTTCAACGAGGAATATCTGCACAAAAAAAGGGTCATCACCAATACGAACATCCATTTCAGAAGTTCGGAAAACACCTACGTCTATGCGGAACGATGGCGCAAGCAGACTCTTGAGGGAGAACACTTTACGGTGGAGGTGATGAGTCCCGACAAAGACCGCATCGAGACAAAACTCAGTGCGGCGCAGGTACAGTACAACGACAGCACGAAACTGTGGCACCTTTACGACTACAGCATCCACACCTTCACCGAAACGGGGCAGAACATCCGTGCCGGCATCGAGATGGACACCACTTTCGAGTTTCTTCCGGAGGATTTCAACGACGATATAACCATCACGGAAACAATGTCTTACGGCGAATTGACCAAATTCATCGACAAAGAGCGAAAAAAAGGCTCCAGCTTGGTGAAGCACTACCTGATAGAAAAGAACAAGCGCATTGCCAACCCACTTTCCATCCTGATAATGACTATGTTGGGATTGAGTGTGGCGGCGCGGAAGACCCGGCGCGGGGTGGGCGTCCACATCTTCATCGGACTTTTCTTCGTGTTCACCTTCATCTTCTTCCAGCAGGTCTCCAACGTGTTCGCCATCTCCGAACAGCTGTCGCCGGCACTGGCCACGTGGCTGCCCAATCTGGTCTATCTGGTGGTATGTATCGTTCTCCTTCGATTTACCCCGAAGTGATTAGGGTATAGGGTATAGGGTATAGGGTATAGTGATTAGTGAATAGTGAATAGGGTATAGTAATTAGTGATTTAGGAATTAGAAATTAGAAATAAAAGATGTCAATTATTGTAAAAAACGTTTCGAAACAGTTTGGTAAGCAGTGGGCATTGAAAGATGTCAGTTTTGAAGTACGCAAGGGCGAAGTGGTCGGTTTTCTCGGGCCCAACGGCGCAGGGAAATCGACGATGATGAAGATCATCACCTGCTACCAGCCGCCCACCAAAGGCGACGTATCGGTGTGTGGATTGGACATTTGGAACGACTCGCTCGAACTCCGCAAGAAAGTGGGTTATCTGTCCGAAGCCAACCCTCTCTATTTTGAAATGTACATCACTGAATTCCTGGAATTTATCGCCGGAATCCACGGAGTGAAGGACAAAAAGAAACGGGTAGCTGAGGTAGTGAAGATGACGGGCTTGGAGCCGGAACTGGGCAAGAAGATCGGGATGCTTTCCAAGGGTTACAAACAGCGTGTAGGATTGGCGCAAGCCCTGATTTCCGACCCTGAGGTGCTGATTCTGGACGAGCCCACCACCGGTCTCGACCCGAACCAGCTGGTGGAAATCCGCGAGCTCATCAAGGAGTGCGGCAAGACCAAGACCGTGCTGCTCTCCACCCACATCATGCAGGAGGTGGAGGCGATGTGCAGCCGCGTCATCATCATCAACCGCGGCGAAATCGTGGCCGACGCCACCATGGAGCAGCTCCGTGCCGAAGCCGTCCGCCGCAACGTTCCCAACGGTTCCATCGAAGAACTGTTCCACGTTCTAACAAAATAACCGATAATGAGCCTATTAAAGAAAATATTGCTGATTGTTTTCCTGTCGGGATGGATGGGCGTATTCGCGCAAGACGACGCGGATCCGTGCGTGCAGTCGTTTGGAAAGCAGATTGACAAAACCTTCGCCAAGGCCCGCGATTTTCAGAAGTCGGGCAAAAAAGCCGAAGCCAACGCCCTCTACAACGAGATTTTGGATGAGTATCCCGAGCACTTGGAGGCCAACTACTATCTCGCTCTCAGCTACTACCTGCCCATCAAGCTCAACGATTTCGTCATCGAGCGGAAGCAGGACGCCCGCAAGGTGATCGAGGCCGCCGACCGCATGTACGCCGTATGCCCGCACTACAAGATTATCGTACACCTCTACGCCGCACACATCGCCTACCTCCTGGAGGACTTCCCCGAAGCCACCAAGCACGCCCAAGTTCTCATTGACAACCCCGACCTCGTGAAGAACGAGGACGACCTCGACTTCGCCGAAAACATCCTGAAGTATTCGAAAGTCTATTCCGACATCCTCAACAACCCCGTCCCTTTCGACCCTCACCCCGTCAGCGGGCTCTCCACCGACAAGGACGAATACCTCGCCACCCTCTCGCCCGATGCTGAATATTTCTACTTCACCCGCCGGCAACCCGAGCACAAGTCGGACTACTTCGGATCGGAAATCATTGATAAAGAGTATTTTTCATATAGTAAAAAAGCCGGGGAGAACCGCTACGAACAGGGCAAGCCGCTCCCATACCCTTTCAACCAGTCGGACGGCGAGGGCAGTCCCACCATCAACTTGGCCAATGACCTCCTGATTTTCGCGATGGTACACGAAGTAAGGGTGAAGCAAGACCGTGGAGCCGAGTTGAAATACCCCAACTACGACCTCTACTATTCCCGCTGGGACGGAATGGACTGGTCGGAGCCGCAGTCGCTGGGTGACAAGGTAAACCGGCCCGACTCGTGGGAGTCGCAGCCGTCGCTCAGCTCCGATGGCAAGGTGCTCTTCTTCGCGTCCGACCGCAACGGCGGGTACGGCGGCTCCGACATCTGGATGTCGCGGCAGGACGCCAACGGAAACTGGGAGTCACCCGTCAACCTCGGCCCGAACATCAATACCAAGGGCAACGAACGCTCGCCGTTCCTCCACACCGACAGCAAGACGCTCTATTTCGCCTCCGCCGGCCACGCCGGACTGGGCGGCATGGACATCTTCTACTCCAAGATGAGCCCCGACGGAAAGTGGGGAAAGCCCGTCAACATCGGCTACCCCATCAATTCGGAGAACGACGAGGTCGATTTCTTCGTCAGCCTTGACGGCACCACGGCCTACTTCTCCTCCAACAACCTCGACAGCAAGGACTGGAACATCTACAGTTTCGAACTGTACGAGGCCGCCCGTCCCAAAAGCATGGTGATTGTCAAGGGAACGGTGACAACCGATGACAAGGAACAGGTGGAGTCGGTAGTGGAACTTCTTGACGAGGATGCCAATGTGATTGCCGTCACCAAAATCAACGAGAACACCGGCAACTTCGCCCTCGCCACCGAAGCCGACAAGGAGGAGACACAACAGCTCATCCTGAACATCAAGCAAGAAGGATACGCCTACGACACCAAGTTAGTGACCATCACACCCGAAACAGAGCCGGTCATCAAGTCGGACGCCGAGGTCAAGAAGATTGAGGTCGGCAAGATCTGCGACCTTCACGACATCTACTTCGAGACCAACTCCTACTCGCTGACGGCGGAATCGAAGCGCATCATCGACGTGTTCGCCGACTTTTTGCGAAACAACCCGACGGTGAAGGTGGAGTTGCAGGGCCATACCGACAACATCGGCAACGACGAGGACAACCGCGTCCTTTCCGACAACCGTGCGAAGTCGGTTTACAACCATCTGATTTCCAAAGGAATTCCCGCCAACCGTCTCCGTTACAAAGGATATGGCGAAAGCAAACCGATTGCCACGAACGCCACGGAAGAGGGGCGCGCCAAGAACCGTAGAACCGTCTTTTTGATCTATGAGCAATAACGACCCCATCTCTATCCTGCCCAAAGAGCCGCTGTTGGCGAACAAAAAAACTCTGGTCCAGCTGATTTTCCTGCTGTTGTTTGTCATCGGCGGAATGTTGGTTTTCAGCGCGTTGGGACTCTTGTGCGCCACACTCATCTGGGGTGCGGACATCACGGACCATCCCACAGCGGCCTACTACCGGCTGATACAGGTTTTCAGTGCAACAGGCACCTTCTTGGTGCCGGCATTGCTGTTTTCGTTCAGCAGCACCCGAGGATGGTTCCGCTATCTTGCCGCCGACAAGGTGCCGGCCAACGGGCGGCTGTTCCTGTACGTGTTGCTGCTCGCAGTGTTCCTGATTCCATTGGTGGGCTATGTGGCCTACCTCAACGAGCAACTGCATCTGCCGGAGGCGTTTGCTTCCATCGAAAAGTGGATGCAGGAGCAGGATGCGGCCAACAACCACGTGGTGGAGGTCATCCTTGGGAGTTCCGACATTCCGACGTTCCTCCTCAACCTGCTGATTTGCGCGGTGTTGCCGGCCATCTGTGAGGAGTTTTTCTTCCGCGGGGCACTGCAGAACCTATTCTGCCGGTGGACGGGGCGGGCCCATGTCGCCATCTGGCTCACAGGCTTCATTTTCAGTGCCATCCACTTGCAGTTCAGCGGGTTCTTTGCCCGGTGGCTGCTCGGGGCGTACTTGGGTTATCTGTTCTGGTGGAGCGGGTCGATCTGGCTGCCCGTGGTCGCGCACTTCCTGCACAACGCGCTGTATGTCACGGCGCAGCTGCTGGTCGTGCGGGGCGTCATCGCCGACGAGCAGAGCGTCACCTTTGCGGAACAGATTCCCGCAGTGGTGGCATCGGCCATCCTCGCTGCCGCGTTCATTGCGCTGGTGAGGTACGATTGCCGTAGAGACGTTTCATGAAACGTCTCTACAAAATAATGACGCAAAACCGTAGAGACGCAAAACCGTAGAGACGCCATAATATGACGTCTCTACAATACCACATAAATCCCATTTCTGAAAATTGAAACCAATCTGAAATAATCAAAAAATTATTTTGGACACTAACGGATTTTAACGTACCTTTGCAGCCAAATTTTGTATTATGAAAAAATTGTACCTTTTCTGCTTGATACTGCTTCCCCTGATGATGGTTTCCTGCAAAGACGACTCCGGCGAATTCATTGAACAATACTACACTGACGCGCAGTTGACGAGTGCCCTCCGCACCTGCCTCACCACCGCGAAAGACACTGCCCTGAACGTTCTCTGCGTGTCCGACGGATTCTTCGGCAACGACAACTATCGTGTCACCTTGCCCGACAACGCCGACTTCCGCGCCCTCGCCGAAGCCCTCGCCACCCAGAACAAAAGCTATCTCACCGACACGCTTACCCTCCGGCTGAACCGCGCCTGTGAACTCTCCGGAAACGACCTCTCCTCCACCTTCAACAGTTCCATCACCTCCCTCACCTTCCCCGATCCGTCCGCACTTGTTTACAGCAACAGCACCGACACCGCCACCATATACTTCTACACCAACTGCGGTGCTGCCATTTACACCTCCGCAACCTCCATCCTCTCCGAAAAAATGCAGAACACCGGTGCTAACAGTACATGGAGCGAGATACAGTCGGCCTATTACAACGCCACCTCCACTTTCTTCAACTACGACCTGACCGGCTATGCCACAACCGAACTGCTCAACGCCGTCTATACCGAAATGGCCAAGGAGGAAAAACTCATCCGTACCGACTCCACCCATGCCACCGCAGACAATCTTTCTGTTTTTAGGGATTAGGAATTAGGATTTAGAAATTAGGAATTAGAAATTAGAAATTAGAAATTATATGATTCAAGACAAACTTTTTGCCGGCAAGACGCTGGCCATCCTGTCCGGCGGCGGCGACACCCCGGCCATCAACTCAAGTATCGAATGTGTGCGCAACCGCGCCTCTATGTTGGGCTTCAAGGTTTACGGAATTCTCCGTGGCTGGAAGGGTCTCCTCGGCGACGGCGACCTTGTGGACCTCACCAACATCCCCTACGACGGCATCTATGGCGGCACCGGCCTCCTCTCCAGCCGCACCAATCCCTTCCCGAGCAAGAAGAACCCCGAGGACCGCTCCCAGCAGATCCTCCGCAACATCGAGCGCTACAAAATCGACGTGCTCGTGACCATCGGCGGCGACGACACCAACGGTGCGGCCAAGAAGATGTACGAAACCTACGGAATTCCCGTCATCGGCTTCCCCAAGACCATCGACAACGACCTGCGCACCCGCACCATCCACCACTATCAGGGCCAGGACCACGAAACCGTGCTGTGTCCCGGCTTCGCATCGGCAGCCATGGCCATCAAGAAACTGACCAGCAAGCTGCACACCACCAACGAGTCGCACCAACGCATCATGGTGCTTGAGGTGATGGGGCGCGACGCGGGCTGGCTCACCGGCACCGCCTCCTTCGGCGGCGCCCAGATCTCCCTCATCCCGGAGGTCCCGATGACCCGCGAACGCAAGGACTTCTTCTTCGAGTTCGTCAAGGAGCAATACCTCCGCTCCCCCAAACACTCGCTCATCATCGCCGTCTCCGAAGGCGTGCGCTGGTGGAACGACGAGAAGGAACAACTGGAAATGGTATATGCCAGCTCCGACCTTGACGAGTACGGGCACCCGCGCTTCGGCGGCATCAGCGGCGTGATCGCCTCCGAAATCTCCCGCCGCACCGGCATCGAGGCCCGCGGCCAGATTTCCGGCTACATCCCCCGCTCCGGCAAATGCTACGAGTACGACCGCCGGCTCACCTCCACCCTCGCCGACAAGGTGACCGACCTGCTCCTCCGCCAGGACTACGGCAAGATGCCCGTCCTCAAGGACATCGTCCCCTACAACGAGCTGGAAGAGTATCACACCACCGCCATCGACATGGGCAACATCGGCAACTTCCCGCTGCCCGCCGACTACTACGACGCCAACAACTTCAACTTCACCGACATCTACAGAGACTTCCTCACCAACATCATCGGCAGCCCCTACCGCATGGAGTTCAACCACATCTTCCCCACCGTCATCCCCGACGAAATCTAATACATATATAAATTGTAGAAAGTAAAAAGTAGAAGGTAGAAAGTTCCCAACGCGCAAGCCTCTCTTCATCCCTATCCTATACCCTATACCCTATACCCTATACCCTATACCCTAAACACTAATACCTTCTACCTTTTACCATTTTTATGAAATAAAAGAAAGATTATGCAAAAGATCTGCTTCCATTTCCATATCAGCCAGCCGTTCCGCCTGAGGACATACCGTTTTTTTGACATCAACGTGCATCACGACTATTTTGACGAGTTCCAGAACAGCTACCTCGTCAACCGTTTGGCCGAGCGGTGCTACCTGCCTGCCAACCGCCTGATGCTGGACCTCATCCGGAAATACCCCGGCAAAGTTTCCGTAAGCTACAGCTTGGCAGGAAGTTCCATCAAGCTCTTTCAGGAATACTGTCCCGAAGTGCTTGACAGTTTCAAGGAGTTGATTGCCACGGGGCAGGTGGAGATCATGGGGAGCACCTTCACCCACAGCATCGCAGCGCTGCACGGGAAAAGCACCTTTGTGGAGCAGGTGCGGTTGCAGGAATCTTTGTTACAAGAGGTTTTCGGAGTAAAGCCGACCACTTTCTGCAACACGGAGCTGATTTACTCGGACGAAATCGGTGAATGGTTGTACGAGATGGGGTACAAGACCGTGCTGACGGAAGGGGCGAAGCATATCCTTGCATGGAAAAACGCGGGATTCCTCTACTGCAACCCGTTCCAGACCGACCTGAAGCTGTTGCTCCGCAACTATTCCCTCTGCGACGACATCACCCTGCGGTTCAACGACCACGGCTGGGACCAGTATCCCCTGACGGCCGAGAAGTACCTCGGCTTCCTCAAGGCCGTTCCCGCCGAGGTGCCGCACATCAACCTCGCCTTCGACTACGAGACCATCGGCGAATACTACACCAAGGAAACCGGCATTTTCGACTTCTTCCGTTCCCTCCTCTCCTGCTTTGCAGAGTCAAATGATTATCAAATGATTACTCCTAGAGACGTTGAAAATTCCGAGGAGAAGCACACCACTCTGAACATCCCGTGGCCCATTTCCTGTTCCGGCGAGGAAAAAGACACCGCAGAATGGATCGGGAACGAGCTTCAGCAGGAGGCTTTCGACCAACTCTTCAAACTGGAGGGACTCTACCTTGAATCCGAAAACGAGACGGCCAAACTCAACTGGTTGCGCCTTCAGGCCGCCGACCACTTCAACTTCATGAACAGCAAGTGGCTTCGCGAAGTGGCCGTCCGACGCAATTTTGACGTCTATCCCTCCCCCTACCAGGCCTTCATCAACTATATGAACGTGTTGAACGATGTTAAAATCCAACTAACAGAAAAGAAATAGTTTTTCTGGCAAAAGGCAACATTTTCATTCTGCATTTGTAAATCATTGCAGACTACGATATTAAAAACAAAAAAAATAATATAATCATGGAGAAAACATCTTTGTCCAAGATTGGTATATTGATCCTCTTTTTGTCATTGTCTATCACCCTTGACCTTTCGGCCCAGGTTGTTGGTGAAACCTATCTTGTCCCTGCATCGGGAAGTTCGACCATCAACGCCTGCTCCGGAACGATTTACGATGCAGGAGGAAACAGCGAATGTCCTGAGGGAGCTGACGGCTACACCATTATCTACCCTGCCACGCAAGGCTGCAAGGTGAGGCTTCGCGGCACCTACGACACGGAGGATCGCCTTCTTCTCAGCGATGATATCATCACCATCTACGACGGAGCAGGTACCGGTGGCTCCACTCTGTTCAGCGACGCCGGCTCCGGGAACATCGATGTAGTCTCCACGACCGGACCTTTGACTGTCAGATTGGTCACCCGCAACAACCTTTTGGGTGACGACATCGTTGACTACTCCGAAGGTTTTGAACTGAACATCACTTGTGATGGAGGCTGCGAGTGTTCCGTACCCACCAACATCAGCGTTGTACAGGGGGATTATGGGGTGGACATCTCGTGGGAAGGGACATCCAGTTCCTACATCATTGAATATGGTCCGGCCGGCTTCACCCCCGGCAGCGGCACCACGGTGGTGGTCAACGGAAACTCCTACACTGTAATGGGTCTTACCACTTACGCCACCTACGATTTCTACATCTATTACGACTGTGGAAACGACGGTGTGGTGACGAACGAGGGGCCTGCTTTCGTCTCTTTCTGCGTGCCTGACGGAACCACCTGCATCGACTTCAGCGACTTGACCGCCTCGAACATCACATGTACGACCGGTCTCACCAACGATGGGGGGCCTTATATCAATACGGGTGTGGTGGACAATGGTTCATCGTCATCGTCCAGCCAGCACACCATCCACCGCGTGCTGGAACTGGATCCGCGCACGGGTTTCCGTCTCTCGACCATCCCGCCCTGCGAGATGTACTCCGTGCGTCTCGGCAACTGGGAAACCGACTACGGATGCGAAAGCATCGCCTACGACTACATGGTGGACACCACCATCGGCGACATTCTTCTGCTCAAATACGCCGCCGTCCTTCAGAACCCTTCCGGCCACGATGAAGACGAACAGCCCCGTTTCGAATTCGAGATCCTTGACCAGAACAACAACCGCATCGACCCCGAATGCGGATACGCCAACTTCATTTCAGGCTCCACCACCAACGGATGGAACGAGACGAGCTACGATGGCGAAACCCTTTACTGGAAAGACTGGACCAGTGTCGGTTTTGATGTCACCGCCTACCACGGGCAGGTGGTGCGGGTACGACTGACCACCTACGACTGCGACCAGGGGGCGCATTTCGGCTATGCCTACTTCTCGTTGAACTGCAAGCGGAAGGTGATCACGGCTGAATCGTGCGGTGAGACTCCTGTAAACACCTTCACGGCTCCGGCGGGCTTCAACTACAACTGGTATTACGCCAACAATCCGGGCAATACCATCTCGACGGAACAGTCGGTGACGGTAAGCACCAGCGGCGGACAGGGCAACCTCTACTGCCATGTGTCCTTCCTCAACAATCCCAACTGCGGTTTCGACCTGCACACCTCCCTCGAGCCACGCTACCCGATGGCCAGTTTCGAACCCGTTGCCGACAGCTGCGGGCTCACCTACACGTTCAACAACACCAGCACCATCACCTACGACGAGGTCAATCCGAGCCCGAACCACGAGCCGTGCGAAACGGCCCATTGGGACTTCGGTGACGGCACCACCTCCGACGCCTACAACCCGCAGCACACGTTCCCGAGCGGCGGCACCTACACCGTGACCCTCGTTGCCGGCCTGAGCGACGACGCCTGCCAGGACACCTACACGATGACCATCACCACCGGAAGCATCGCACCCACCCTCACCGGTCCACACGACATCTGCAGCGGAAGACCCGCCACCCTTACCGCCGGCGGCGGCGACAGCTACCAATGGATGGAGAACGGCAACGTCATCGGCAACAGCCCGAGCATCACCGTGTCGCCCGAAGCCAACACCACCTATACCGTGGTCATTTCTGCCGGAAACGGCTGCATCATGACCCTCACCCACGACATCACCGTACACGACTCGTACCAAACCGATATTTCCGATGAGATTTGTCTGGGCAAGCCCTATGGCCGCAACGGATTCAATCTTGGTTCACAGAACGAGGTGGGAACATTCTCCTACAGCCGCACTATACAAAGCAGCCTCGGCTGCGACAGCACCATCAACCTGAGTCTTACCGTCCAGCCGAGCCCGAACGCCAACCTCGGTCCCAATACGACCCACTGCTTTGACGAGGACGGCGAGTTTGTGCTGACGGTGCCGGACGGCGACTGCGACAGCTACATCTGGAACACCGGCGACATGACCCAGTCCATCTCCGTGTCCGAAGGCGGCACCTATTCCGTGACCGCGACCAAAGCCGGCTGCTCCGAAAAGGGCGCCATCACCCTGACCAACCGCTGTCCCTTCTATTTCTATCTGCCCAACTGCATCACCCCCTCCGACCACGACGGCATCAACGACGTCTTCTACCTCCCCTCCACCAAAGACATCGTCGAGTTTGAGATTTTCATCTACAACCGCTGGGGCAAACTCATCTTCACCTCCAAAGACCCGCATTTCCAGTGGGACGGCAGAATCAACGGAAAGCTGGACGTAAACGAGACCTACACCTACAGGATCGACCTGAAGTCGAAGTACGAAGCACGGAAGAAAATCAAAGGCACCATCACCGTACTGTAGCACCGGATGCAAATACAGGAAAAATCATTGCGTGACTTTCTGAATAAATTCGTACCTTTGCAGCCCTAATTTTTTGCAATGAAAAGACTCCTCCTTATCGCGCTTTCGGTATGCCTTTGCACGGGCATGATGGCGCAAAACGATACTACCCTTAACAAGATCAAGGAAATCGCGAAGGTCGAGGTCGTGCGCGACCGGCTGGTCTTCGACATTTACCACTCCTTCTGGATGGGGGTTCCCTCGCAAGGAAACTTCATGAAATTCGACCCCGGTTTCAACATCTCCGCCCTTTGGGATTTCAAACTTCCGCAGTCAAAGCACATCTCCTTCGGTCTCGGTGTGGGTGTGACCTTTTACTCCCAGTATTCAAACTGCATGATAAAGTACGACAAGGATGCGGACGTCACCAAGTACTACATCCTTCCCGAAAACATCAAGTACAAACAGAGCCGGATGTCGCACATCAACTGCAACATTCCGATTGAAATCCGTTACCGCCACTCCTGCGGTTTCAAAATCGACCTCGGTGTCCATGTGGGCGTGGTGGCCGGTTTCGCCTACCGCTACAAAGGGCCGCACTACAATGGTGTGGAAGACGAGTACCTCAACTACAAGGACCGCAATTTTTACAACAAGGAAAAATTCAGCGCCGACGTCTTCATCCGCATGGGTTGGAAATCGTTTGGTGTGTATTATTCCTACCAGATGACCAACGTTTTCAAGGACGGGAAGGGGCCCAAAATGCACCCGATGTCCTTGGGCATCAGCATCAGTTTGTTCTAACCTGAAACATTTTTGTGATGTGGAAACGCGTGTATGAAGACGCGTATGGAGACGCGATGAATCGCGTCTCTACAGGGCGTTGTAATCCACCTCGTCGCGGTTGACGGGGCAGGTCATGCAGCGGGCGCCGCCGCCGCCGCGGGGCAGTTCCGAACCCGCAAAGGTAACCACGCATTTTTTGTAATCGAACGGATTGGCATTCCCGTCCACCACCTCCTCCGCCTTGAGGACGGTGAAGCCGGCCTTGTCCAGCGCCTCGATGGTGCGGCGGTTGCGCCGGTAGCCGATGACATGGTCGGGGCCGAGGGCGAAAAAGTTGGCGCCGCTGTGCCACTGTTCCCGCAGCTGCGTCCACTCGTCGTCACCGCCACAGAAAACAGGCGTTAAATCAACGCCCTGCGAACGGAGGGCTGACAGGATTTCAGGATATTCTTTCTTCGTAATCACACCATTTTCAATGGTATAGGCAATGGTGGATTTATTGGCGAACAATCCAGTCTTTTTGATCATCGGCTCAAAGGCCATGCAGGTGTGGGGTCCCAGGAAGGTGAACACCATGTCCAGATGGATGAACGAGTCGGGTTCCAGCGGGAGTTCCTGTGCAATGACGGTGAAGCGCGGCTTGTGCGCGTGGGCCTTCAACAGGTACTCAATGCCTTTGGGGTTGGTGCGGATGCCGCAACCGACACAGAGCAGGTCGTCGCGGACAATCTGCACGTCGCCGCCTTCGGTACGCGCCGCCGGGTCGGCATCCTCGGCACGGAACGTTCCCGCACCAAAGAAATTTTCAAAGACAGCCTTGTAAATGTACGCCTCGCGCACCCGCACCTGAAATGACATCGTATTGATAAGGGCACGGTCGAAGACACAGGAGGAAGCATCCCTCGTAAAGAAAAGATTATAAAGCGGTTGCAGGACATAATGTCCCTCTTCAAAACGCACTTCGTCCTTTCCCTTCCGGTAGCGGAAGCCTTCAATCAATGTTGTGGAAAGAACATCGGGAGTTTGGGCAAGAAGTTCGGGAATGAGGTATTCGCAGCCGTCGGAGAGGCAGCTGCGGCGCACGAGATCCTCGGCAACGTCGGGATCCGTAAGGATTTCCGCAAGCAGGTCCTTCACCTGGTAGGTCTTGGTGCACTTCGACAGCACACCGGAGAAGAGGCGATACTCTTCATCCACAATATCCTTATTGAGAATGTCCTGATAGAGGGCGTGGGCGGCGTTCATCGGGGTCATTGCCTCGATTTCCGGACCGGGTTTATGCAAAAGGACGGCGTTCAGGCGGCCTATTTCCGAATAGAGTCTGACGGGGATTTTTTCCTGTTTCATACATCTGAAAAATGAGGTTGCAAAGGTACAAAAAAAGACAAAAAAATCGTACCTTTGCCGCCTTAATTTCAAACCGATGAAACGGATTTTCCATATCATTTTTAACATACTGATATTTTGTTTTTTATGCAACAATTCCATCGCCCAGCACGGAGCCATGAAGGGTTTTGTCTATGACAAAAGCAACGGCGAACCTGTCGCATACGCGGTCATCCAACTAGCGGGAACGTCTTACGGCTGCATGACCGAGAAGAACGGCGGCTATATGCTCACGCGTATTCCGCCGGGCGATTACACCCTGCAGGTTTCGTTCATCGGGTACGATTCCATCGTGGAACCCATCACCATCAAAGGGGATATGACCACGCATAATTTCTACCTGGAACCGACCAAGACGACGTTGGAAAGTGTGAGTGTGAGCGCCGAGCGGCAGCGTGTGGTGACGGAAACGCGCACCTCCGTCATCTCGGTGACCGCCAAGGACATCAAGCAGATGCCGGCCATCGGCGGAACGGCCGACTTTGCCCAGTACCTTCAGATATTGCCGGGCATTGTCTCCACCGGCGACCAGGGCGGCCAGCTGTACGTGCGCGGTGGCACGCCCATCCAGAACATGCTGCTTCTAGACGGGATGTTGATTTACAACCCGTTCCACTCCATCGGGCTTTTCTCCGTTTTCGACAGCGACATCATCAGCTCTGCCGATGTCTATACCGGCGGTTTCGGTGCGGAGTTCGGCGGCCGCCTCTCCTCGGTGATGGACATCCGCACCCGCGACGGCAACAAGAAGCACATCTCCGGCAAAGTCGACCTCAACACCTTCGGGGCCAAGCTGCTTCTGGAAGGCCCCATTGTCAAACTGAAAGAAGACCGCGGGGTGGCCCTCAGCTACATCCTGTCGGTGAAAGGCTCCTACCTAGAACAATCCTCCAAGGTTTTTTACCCCTACATCGAGCAAGGACTTCCCTACAACTATCTTGACCTGTACGGCAAGCTCTCCCTCACGGGAAAGACCGGCACGAAACTGAACCTGTTCGGCTTCCGTTTCGACGACAAGGTGAACTACTCGGAGGTGGCCACCTACCACTGGAAGAACTGGGGCGCGGGCGCCAACTTCCTGATCATCCCCGGCAAGGCCCCGATGATGATCGAGGGAACCGTCGCCTACACCAACTACCGCACCTCCCTGGACGACAAGGCCTACAAGCCCGTCATCGACCGCGAGACCACCGGCAAGGACACCAACGCCCGCCAGAGCACCCTTTCGGGTTTCAATGTCAACCTCAATTTCTCGTACTATATCGGCAAGAGCCTGCTCTCGCTCGGCGCGGAGGTGGTCGGCTACACGGCAAGGTACATCTTCTACAGCGACACCAACGCCTCCAGCGTACATAAAACTGTGGACTACACCACCGACATCGGACTTTTCGCCAAATACAAATACAACTACCGCGACAAGATCCTGATCGAGCCGAGTTTCCGTCTGCAATACTATGCATCTCTGAGTGTTGCCTCTCCGGAGCCGCGTCTCTCGTTCAAATGGAACATCACCCCGAAAATCCGTCTGAAACTAGCGGGCGGCATGTATTCCCAGAACTTCGTCGCCGCCACCTCCGACCGCGACGTGGTCAACCTTTTCTCGGGCTTTCTCTCCTCCCCCTACGGTCTGCCCGACACCACGGTGCTCGGCAAGGAGGTGCGCTCGAGCCTGCAAAAGTCGCAGCATGTCATCCTCGGACTGGAATTGGATGTAATCCCCTACACCACCATCAACATTGAAGGGTACTTCAAGAACTTCTCCGTCCTCACCTCGCTCAACCGCTACAAGATGTTTGACGAGGACCCCGACTACATGTATGAGGCCGGGCAGGCCTACGGCGGCGACATCACCATTGATTTCAACTATAAAGGTTTATTGATCAAGGCTGTATATTCATTAGGCTGGGTCAACCGCTACGACGGTCACATCCACTACAAGCCGCATTACGACCGACGCCACAACATCAACCTGCTGGCTTCCTACAGTTTCGGCAAGCGCCGCAGCTGGCAGATCGACCTCCGCTGGAACTACGGCAGCGGCTTCCCTTACACCCAGACCCAGAGCTACTACGGGAACCTCAACGCCAACGCCTTCAACGTGGACTACATCTCCGCCAACGAAGGGCTGAACTTCATCCTTGCCGACTACAACGGCGGACGGCTGCCCAGCTACCACCGTCTGGACCTCAGCGCGAAGAAGGCCTTCCACATCGGCGAGCGCCACACCATCGAAGCGAGTGTCGGTGTCACCAACGTCTATAACTACAAGAACATCTTCTACCAAGACCGAATCACAAACAAGACCATCTACCAGCTTCCTATCCTATACAGCATCGGATTGAGCTGGCATTTCTAAAGAACAGCTATCGTGGATAAAAAACGTATTTTCACCATAATTGCAGCCGTCGTCGGGTGCGCCGCCTTGACAACATTTTGCGTCCTTGCCGGCATCCGCAACCATGCTCTTGCCGAAGAGAACAAGACATTGAAGGCGATGAACCACTACAACAACGTGCTCGCGCCGCCGCCTCTTCCGGAAAAACTGGACTTTATGGGCGAGGAGGTGCCGCTGGACGACCATTCGGTGCGCGAGTCGCTGGACCGCGAGCTGACCGCCATCTGCTACCAGCACTCGACAACCCTGCTGTGCCTGAAACGTTCCGGGCGCTATTTTCCTGTCATTGAAAAAATTCTGAAAGAAGAAGGACTTCCCGAGGACTTCAAATACCTGTGTGTCACCGAGAGCAGCCTGTCGAACGCCATCTCGCCGGCCAAGGCCGTGGGCTTCTGGCAGTTCCTGCAGAGCACGGCACAGAGCTACGGGCTCGAAGTGCGCGAGGAGGTGGACGAGCGGTACAACGTGGAAAAAGCCACCCGCGCCGCCTGCAAGTACCTGCGGGGCTCGAAGAACCGGCTGGGGTCATGGGCTTTGGCCGCCGCCGCCTACAACATGGGCGAGAACGGGGTCGCCAACAACATCGCAGCACAGTCGGTGCAGACCTACTGGGACACCTACTTCAACCCCGAAACCGCCCGCTACGTATTCCGCATCCTCGCCTACAAACTGGTTTTCGAGAACCCGCACATTTATGGCGTGCAGATCACCGAGCAGGAGAAATACCCGCCCATCGCCTGCCGCGTGGACACCATCACCGCCTCCGTGCCCGACTGGTACCAATATTGTAAAGAGCAGGGCATCACCTACAAGCAATTCAAGGAATTCAACCCGTGGTGCCGCGCCAAGAAACTGACCGTCTCCAATGGGAAAACCTACCTCATCCAAATTCCCACAGAAAAATAAACACCCCGAACTCGCAGCCTCACAAACATGGCAGAAGACAAACTGACAATTACCGGAGCCAGAGAAAACAATCTGAAAAACGTTTCCGTAGAAATGCCTCACCACAAGCTGATTGTGGTGACCGGACTCAGCGGCAGCGGCAAGTCGTCGTTCGCCTTCGACACCATCTATGCCGAGGGGCAGCGGCGCTATATGGAGACCTTCTCCGCCTACGCCCGCCAGTTCATCGGCAACTACGAGCACCCCGATGTGGACAAGATCACGGGACTCAACCCCGTCATCGCCATCGAGCAGAAGACCACCAACAAGAACCCGCGCTCGACCGTCGGCACGATTACGGAAACTTACGACTTCCTGCGCCTCCTTTTCGCCCGTGTCGCCGACGCCTATTCCTACGAAACCGGCGAAAAGATGATCCGCTACACCGAGTCGGAACTGATCGACCGGCTGCTGGAGCTTTACGACGGGAAAAACATCACGATTCTTGCACCGGCGGTGAAACGCCGCAAGGGACACTACCGCGAACTGTTTGAGGACACCCGCAAAAAAGGGTTCTCCAAAGTGCGTGTGGATGGCGAAATCCGCCAACTGACCCTCAACATGGCCGTTGACCGCTACAAAGTACACGACATCGAAATCGTCATTGACAACATGATCGTGCGCGAAAGTTCCAAAATGCGTCTAATCAACAGTTTGCGTCTGGCACTGAAGCACGGCAAGGGAACGTTGCTCGTGTTGGACAACGAGAGCGGCGTGACCAAGAATTTCAGCAAGTACCTGATGTGCCCCACCACCGGCATCTCCTACCCCGAACCGGAGCCGAACACCTTCTCGTTCAACTCCCCGTACGGGGCGTGCGAGCGGTGCAACGGCCTCGGCTACGTGGCGGAAATCGACATGGACAAGCTCATCCCCGACCCGACGAAATCGATCCGGAACGGCGGCATCGCCCCCATCGGAACATATAAGAATAGTCAGATTTTCAGACAAATAGAGGCACTCGGCGAGAAATACCATTTTACTCTCGACGACCCCGTCGGGGAACTTCCGGACGGCGTGCTGAACATCATCCTGTACGGCACAGAAGAGCCGATCAAGGTGAAGCGCGAACTTTCGGGACTGTCGCCTGCAACGATGCATTACGAGGGTATCGTTAACTTCATCAAGAACTTCGATGCCGACAGTGCTCCCGCCTCCATCCGCAAATGGATCCAGGGATTCATGAATGAAATTCCCTGCCCCGAATGTAACGGCAACCGGCTGAAAAAGGAGTCGTTGCACTTCAGAATCGGCGACAAGAACATTGCCGACCTCGCACGGATGGACATCGCCGACCTCATCCGCTGGGTGGATGAATGTCCCAAATATTTGGATGACAAGAAAAAGAAGATTGCCCACGAAGTGCTTCGCGAAATCCGCTTCCGGCTGGGCTTCTTGGAGGATGTGGGCATCCAGTACCTCTCGCTCAACCTTCCGTCGAAGGCCTTGTCGGGCGGTGAGGCGCAGCGCATCCGGTTGGCCACGCAGATCAGTTCCCGCCTCGTCAACGTGCTGTACATCCTGGACGAGCCGAGCATCGGGCTGCACCAGCGCGACAACCACCAGCTGATTGAGGCGCTGAAGCACCTGCGCGACCTCGGCAACTCCGTCATCGTGGTGGAGCACGACCGCGACATGATGCGGGCGGCGGACTACATCGTGGACATCGGACCGGCGGCGGGCATCCACGGCGGCGAGATCGTGGCGGCGGGCACTTACAAGGAAATCCTGAAATCGGGGACGCTGACGGCGCAATACCTCAGCGGCAAGAAAAAGATAAAGGTGCCGAAAGTGCGGCGCGAAGGCAACGGCCAGACCCTCACCATCATCGGGGCGACGGGAAACAACCTGAAGAACGTCACCGTCACCTTCCCGCTCGGCAAGTTTATCTGCGTCACCGGCGTGTCGGGCAGCGGCAAATCCACGCTCATCAACGAGACACTGTACCCGATTCTGAACCGCCATTTCTACCGTGCCGAGAAGAAGCCGCTCCCCTACATCGATATGGACGGAATCGAGAACATCGACAAGGTCATCGAGATCAACCAGCAGCCCATCGGCCGCACGCCGCGGTCGAACCCCGTGACCTACATCGGCGTTTTCGACCTCATCCGGCAGCTCTTCTCCGAGCTTCCCGAATCGAAGATCCGGGGTTACAAGCCCGGGCGCTTCTCCTTCAACGTGGTGGGCGGCCGCTGCGAGGAGTGCGGCGGCGGCGGCGTAAAAGCCATCGAGATGAACTTCCTGCCGGACGTGTACGTCACGTGCGAGGCGTGCGGGGGGAAACGCTACAACGACGAAACGCTGGAGGTGCGCTATAAAGGCAAGTCCATCAACGACGTGCTGGAGATGGACGTGGAGGAGGCCGTCGAGTTCTTCGCCAACATTCCCGCCATCGCCGACAAGCTCCGCACCCTTTTTGACGTGGGGCTCGGGTACATCAAGCTGGGGCAGCCCTCCACCACCCTTTCCGGCGGCGAGGCGCAGCGCATCAAGCTGGCCGCCGAACTCTCCAAAAATGACACCGGCCGCACCTTCTACATCCTCGACGAACCCACCACGGGACTTCATTTCGAGGACATCTACATATTATTAAATGTACTGAACAAACTGGTGGACCGCGGCAACACCATCCTCGTCATCGAGCACAACATGGACGTCATCAAGATGGCGGACTGGGTCATCGACATGGGTCCCGAGGGTGGCAAGAACGGCGGGGAGATCATCGCGGAAGGCACCCCGGAGACGATCGCCGCCGACGGCATCGGCTACACGGCGAAGTTCCTCAAAAAAGAGTTGTAAAGTTTGTAAAGTTTATCAAGTTTATCAAGTTCATCAAGTTTGTAAAGTTTATCAAGTTTGTAAAGTTCATCAGGTTCATAAAGTAAAAGGTAGAAAGTAGAAAGTAAAAAAATTCTTTACTCTTAACTCTTAATTCTTGACTCTCATTTTTTTACTCTTGACTCAAAACTTAAGCATCATCATCAAAAAAACATAATAAATGCTAGTCATAGGTATTGCCGGTGGTTCCGGTTCGGGGAAGACCACCGTAGTGAAAAAAATCATCGAGTCCATCCCCCAGGAAAGCGTGAGCGTTTTGTCGCAGGACTCCTACTACAAGGACAACGGGAACCTGACGCAGGAGGAGCGTGAGTCCATCAACTTCGACCATCCGGATGCCATCGAGTGGCCGCTGCTCACCCGGCACATCCAGGAGCTGAAGGCGGGTCGCAGCATCGAGATGCCGACCTACTCGTATGTCACCTGCCGCCGCGGGAAAGAGACCATCCCCGTCATGCCGTCGGAGGTGATCATCGTGGAGGGCATCCTCATCTTCACCGACACCGAGTTGGCTAAAGCCCTTGATCTGAAGGTGTTTGTGGACACAAGTGCCGACGAGCGGCTCATCCGCATCATCCAACGCGATGTGAACGAGCGCGGCCGCGGCCTCGACAAGTCCATCCGCCACTACCTCACGTATGTCAAGCCGATGCACGAAACCTTTATCGAGCCGTCCAAGCGCATGGCCGACATCATCATCCCCGTCGGCGGCGACAACGAGAAGGGAATCGACATCCTGACCTCCAAAATCAAACAGACGCTGAAGCTGGTGTAAGGGTGCAAGCAGGCATATTTCAGTTTTCAGATTTTTAATATCTTTGCCGCCGAAAGTTCACCACTTGGTGGCCCACTACTTAGTAAACTTTATAATTTTCAATTTTCCATTTTCAATTTTCAGTTTTTTAATATCTTTGCCGCCGTAAACTCTCCTAGTTATGGATGCCGAAATGATCAAGACCATTCAGGACTATTTCAAAACCCAGCCCGTGCTGAAGGCGTGGCTGTTCGGTTCGTATGCCCGCGGCGAGGAAACTCCTGACAGCGACGTGGACATTTTAGTAGTTTTTGACAAGAAGGCAAAAGTATCTATTATTGGTCAAGCAACGATGATGCTGGATTTGGAGGATTTGTTAAACAAAAAGATAGATTTGGTGAAAGAGGGCACGCTATTACCTTTTGCTGTTCAGACAGCGAACCATGATAAACTGTTGATTTATGAGAAGTCCGCTTAACGACAAAGCAAGATTGGAACATATTCAGAATGCCATAAATACCATTGAGGAATATGTGGCAGGGAAAGTGTTTGAGGATATTGTTACCGATAAAATTCTCCGTCATGCTGTAACTTGGAATATTCAAGTTATCGGAGAGGCCTCCAACAAACTATCTAAGGAGTTTATTGTTGCTCATCCCAATACGAATTGGCGCGGGGTCATCGGAATGAGACATGTCCTTGTACACGACTACTACCAAATTGACGAGGAAGGCATTTGGAATGTAATAATAGTTGACCTCCCGCCCCTCAAAGCCCAAATCGAACAATACCTTTCCGAAATGAAATAGAAAACTTTCTACCTCCTACTTCCTACCTTCTACCTTTTACTTGATAAACTTACAACTTTATAAACCTTTAAACTTTATAAACCAAAATCCCATCGCCTATAGAATAAACTGAAAAAACAATAAGTACAGACAACGCGTGCGTTGTCTCAACATATATAAAAGCGTTTTCGCTTTTCTTTGAGCAGTCCGAAACCTAGGAAATTTCAGATTACAATGCTTCAGAAAGCGGGAAACGCTCACGTTAAAATCGTGGGCTTTCTTGTTAGCATTGTAGGTTTTCCTAGGACCTCGGACTCAACAAATGAAGTTCACGATTTTTTATGTTTGTGACTGAAGAGCGAAGACGGTTTGCAACAGATTGAAAGAGCATTTATTACAAACATAAAAAGTATGATTATGAAAAAACAAATTACACAAAGCATTGTAGGGATTATTGCCCTCCTATTTTTATTTGTCGCTGTGCAAGCGCAATCCGTTACCCTCACCTTCACAGGAAGAGATGCCAACAATAACCGGGTGCAGTTGGATCGTGTATCCATCACCAATCTGACCAAAGGGTGGCAGGAAACGATTTACTGGCCCGACACCACGCTGACAATGCAAAACGGCACAGGCATTGACGATTATGCCGACAACGGTGGTTTCGTTCTGTCGCAAAACAATCCCAATCCGTTCAATGGTACCACCGACGTTTTGTTGGCGGTGGCGGACGCAGGGACGATGACATTGGACATCGCGGATGTGAACGGACGTTTTGTGGTAGGGGCGAATGATTATTCGCCCCTACCAGGCCATCATCAATTCCGTGTCACCCTGTCCGCCGCCGGCACGTATGTGATGACCGCCCGTCAAAACGGAAAATCGTCATCCATCAAAATGGTGAACAACGGTGGTGGAAACGGCAATGGTATTGAATATGCGGGGGAAATTGTAAAGACAACGCATGCGTTGTCTCAACAACCCAAATCCCACATCCGCGGCACCACTACCAATCCGTTCAATTTCGGTGACATGATGGAATATGTTGGGTATGCCACCATTAATGGTACGGAGGTGGAAAGCGAGCGTATTTCACAAATGCAGGGTGCCTCACAGACGTTTGCATTGGTGTTTGACCTCTATGCATCCGGATCGCCGATGGTTAGCACTCTTTCCGTTTCAAACCTCACGTCTTCATCAGCAGAAGTAAGCGGCATTGTCCTTTCTGATGGAGGAAACATAGTTGTAGAGCGTGGTTTCTGCTGGGACACTCTTGCATCACCGACATTAAACAACGTAAGTTTGCAATGTGGTGCTGGAGTTGGCAATTTTATGGGTGTGATTTCAGGATTAATGGAGGAAACCACTTACTATGTAAGAGCATACGCAACCAATGGAGAAGGAACTTCTTATGGGGCAGTATTTTCATTTACAACGCCACAATATACTGGTGGAAATGGCGGTGGTAACGGCGGATCTGGTGGCGGAGGTGGTGAGCACATTTATGTAGAATGGGATGGTGAAGGTTTAAATCCCAACGATTCATATCCCTGCGAAGGCACACCCACTCTCACTGACATTGAAGGAAATGTGTATAACACCGTACAAATAGGCAGCCAATGCTGGATGAAGGAAAACTTGCGCACGAAGACGTATCGCGGTGGATCTCCTATATCACAAGGTGCAAGCGGACAATCTGGTGCATCTACGACCATTGGTTACTGGTACTATCCAGACGGGAATTCCTCTTACATGTCCACTTATGGCCTTATATATAACTATAAAGCGGTGTCAAGTGGCATATGTCCTACAGGTTGGCACTTGCCAAGTTATACAGAATGGAGAGAACTAAGAAACTATATGCTCAATCAGATTCAGTATGCATGTGCATTCACCTACATTGGCAAAGCAATGGCAAGCCCTACCGATTGGAGTAGTAGTGATGAGGTATGTGCAGTAGGCAATACTCCTTCCACCAACAATGCTTCTGGTTTTAGTGCATTGCCGGCTGGCAGATTTTACTCAGCCAATGGTGGTATATGCCTTATCAACGTTGCTGCCGAATTTTGGGGATCAGGTAGTTCTATTGCTATTTACTACAGTCAAGCTGAAGTGGAAATGCGTAGTACTGTTACCGCGGAGATAGGTCGTTCTGTCCGTTGCCTAAAAGACTAATTATTTAAGTCTATTGTTTCACTAAATTAAGAGATATTATTATGGATGATGCTTATTCCTTTGAAAATTTGGTCAGAAGTGCTTTTGACTGCGATAGATTTGACTTTCTATTTGCCAATGCCGATTACTACAATAGTAATGTTTTCTACAAAGATGAAAATGTCGGACTTGCAAAAATCAATTCGATAATGATATGTGCATTATTTGCTTTACGGAAAAAATTTGAAGACAATTCAGCGAAACAAAAAATCATAGATTCATGTAGGGAGAAACTGACCCAATATGATATAGATCAACAATATTCGTACGAAAGCATAAACGATGTTCTTTCCACATTGTATGACAATGATATCGTATTGTAAATTCTGCATTTTTTTGTTCTCGTAAACACCGCGAAAAATGGTATTATCCCCATAATTCGCGATTTATATTCGTTTTTCTCCCCGCAGGCCTAACGGCCTGCGATTTTTCCCGCACAAATCCCGCGCCTAACAAGGCAAGCAGTCCTAACGGACTGCCGCCATTGTATCGGGGCGTTCACATTTTACACGCACCCCGTTAGGGGTGCATGCCATGGTAGCGTAGCGGTGTAACACGGTAAAAACGCACGCCGTAGGTGTGCGGGCAATTTGTTATTTCGATCCATCCCCCACATCAGGACACCGCACCATTCCGCCGCAAACGAAGTGAGCGGCGGAACCTCCATCTGCATCTGCATCACCATCGTCCACGAATCACGAATCCTGTTTCCTCCCCTTTTCTGCCACTTTTTCCCACAGATCCTGCCTTTCACGACTGAAATCGGCCATTTCGTCACTTTTATGAAAAAAGATGGAATCGGATACCCTTCTTTTCAGAAATTTGGCGTACTTTTGCGCGTTGTTTAACCCCAAAAATCTGAATTGTTATTTATGGAAAATGCAAACGTTAATGCAGAGAAACTCAAAGTGTTGAATGCCACTCTTGAGAAGTTGGAAAAGAATTTCGGCAAAGGCTCCATCATGCGCTTAGGCGACAACGCCGTCGATAATATTGAGGTCATCTCCACCGGCTCCATCGGCTTGGACAACGCCCTCGGTGTGGGCGGCTACCCGAAAGGCCGTATCATTGAAATTTATGGGCCCGAATCATCCGGTAAGACCACGCTGGCCATCCACGCCATCGCCGAGGCACAGAAGCAGGGCGGCATCGCAGCCTTCATCGACGCAGAGCACGCCTTCGACCGCTTCTACGCCGAAAAACTCGGTGTCAACACCGCAGATCTGCTTGTCTCACAGCCCGATAACGGAGAGCAGGCTTTGGAGATCGCCGATAACCTCATCCGTTCCGGCGCCATCGACATCATCGTCATTGACTCCGTGGCCGCCCTCACCCCGAAGAGCGAAATCGAAGGTGACATGGGCGACTCGAAGGTGGGACTCCAAGCCCGTCTGATGTCGCAGGCGATGCGCAAACTCACCGCCACCATCAGCAAGACCAACTGCTGCTGCATCTTCATCAACCAGCTGCGTGAGAAGATCGGCGTGATGTTCGGCAACCCCGAGACGACCACCGGCGGCAACGCCCTCAAGTTCTACGCCTCCGTCCGTATCGACATCCGCCGCCAGTCGCAAATCAAGGACGGCGACCTTGCCTCCGGCAACCATGTGAAAGTCAAGGTGGTGAAGAACAAGGTGGCCCCGCCGTTCCGCTCCACCGAATTCGACATCATGTTCGGCGAAGGCATCTCCAAGGTGGGTGAACTCGTGGACATCGGCGTGGAAAAAGGCATCATCAAGAAGTCCGGGGCCTGGTTCTCCTACAACGACACCAAGATCGGGCAGGGCCGCGACAATGTGAAACAGATGCTCGCCGACAACCCCGAACTGACCGAAGAAATCGAAGCAAAAATCCGTGAAAGTCTTAAAAACCAAGAATAGCATATTTTGAAAAAATTAGTCATCCTCATGGCAGCGGCACTCATCTGCTGCTGCCTTTCCTGTAAGAAAAAGGTCACCGACCCCGCTTCCCTCAGCGGCGACCTCGCCAAGCTGACCGAAGCCATCGCCGCCGACAGCACCAATGCCGAGCTGTACTACCTTCGGGCGCAGTACTATTACGACAACAAGCTCATCGAAAATGCCGAGAAGGACATCCTCCGCTGTGTCGCCCTCGATGACACGCAGGCCAAATACTATGTGCTGATGTCGGATGTCTATTTCGCCAAGAAAGAAACCGACCTGACGGAGGAGAACCTCCAAAAGGCCATCCAACTGGACGGAGATTTGAACGATGCCCGACTCAAATTGGCTGAGCTGTACTATTACGAACGGATGTACGATGAATGTATGAAGACCATTGACGAGGCCTCACAGAAGAACCCGCACAACCCGACTGCATACCTCATCAAGGCATTCTGCTACAAAGATTTACAGGACACTGCCAACTATCTTAGAATGCTTTATCTGGTCAAGGACCAGAATCCGAAGGAGCTCAAGGCGCACTTGGAACTCGGCTATTTTTACCAGCAGAAGAAGAGCCCCGAGGCCATCGCCCACTACCAGAACGCCCTGATCATCGACCCCAACAACGAGGAAATAAACTACAACCTGGCCCTGCTATACAGCGAGCTCGGTGACATCGAGAAGGCCAAGGAGCAATACAACATCCTTTTGTCGGTTGCAAAAGAGGGAGACTATGCGAAAAACGCATTGTACAACCTCGGTTATATCAGTGCCAATATTGACGGCGACTACGACCAGGCCATCTCTTTCTATACCAAAGCCATAGAAATGGACAACCTTTTCACCGAAGCCTATTACGGGCGTGGCGAAGCCTACGAGCAAACGGGAGACTATGCCGCCGCACGCAGCGATTACGAACGGTGCCTGAAGATCACCACCAACTACGAGCCCGCCATCGCCGGACTCAATGCACTGGATAAAAAACAGTAAGTCACTAATGCCATGTGTAAAAGAAAGAATGTCGTATTTGAAATCACGCAGTTATATAATAATGACAACGTGAGCATCTCTTCAAAAGAGAAGAAGGAAATCAGTACAAGTCTTAACACACTTGCTGATATGGCAAAGGAAGATCATGTAAAAGGTTTATATCGGCTGAAGGAAATGGTTATTCCAAACATTCCAAGAAGAGAAAGCACCCTTTATGCTTATAAAGTAACCGATTCTTATCGTGTTATATTAAGTTATGATGACGATATGGTTTATGACAGAAAAATCATATCCCTCTATCGAATTGTACCCCGCAAAGAGACCATCCCCGCATTCAATTCTGTAGCTACAATGATTTATGGAGAGAGTTAGCATAAAGCCACTAAAGGATGAATATGGAATCATCAAATCTGCAAAAGAGATACTTCCTAAAGAATTATGGAACGATTTTATTGAAAGTATTGCAGAATTAGAAGACAACAACAACCACATTACCGCTACATATCCCAAAACGCGACTGCATAAAGTCGCTGGATCAAAAAAATCAATTTACAGGGCAGACATCAAACAAACTTCTGGATGGCGGATGCACATTCAATTCAGTGCAGATAAGTTCATAAAATTGTGTGATTTGATACCACAGAGAGATCACAATAGAACACTGGCTGTTATCCAACAAAAAATTGACAGATACGAGTAAATTATTCCGAATGAAGCTCCTCCACACCGCCGACCTTCACATCGGCCAGATTTTGTACCAAAATTACAGCCGTACTGACGAGCACGAGCACTTTTTCAAACAGCTGTCGAGATGGTGCCAAGACTACCAGCCCGACGCGCTCGTCGTGAGCGGTGATGTCTTCGACATCCAGCAGCCCGGCGCCGCCGTCAAGGAGTTTTTCAACCGGACTTTCGTCACCATCCGCAACAGCTGTCCCAATATGCACATTGTGGTGACGGCGGGCAACCACGACTCAGCCTCCCGCCTCCAAGCCGACGCCGAAATCTGGAAGTGCATCAACGTCCACATCATCGGAATTGCGCCGACCATGGACATCACCGCGGCAGATGACGGCTGGCAGGAACGGTTCATTGTCCGGATCCCGTCGGGATACATTGTCGCCTTTCCCTTTATGACCGGCAACCGCCGTGAAATGATGCAGTCGGTACTGGACTATGTGGCCGCCGAAAATACCGGCAACCAACCCGTGGTGACGATGGGGCACCTCGCGCTCCGCAGTGCCGACACAACGGGGCACAGTTCTGAAATCGGGCGACTTGCGACACAGAGCGTCGAAGAGATGGGCAGCGGCTTCGACTACCTCGCGTTAGGGCACATTCACCGTCCCCAGACACTTGGCTATCCCATCGATGACGAATACGTTGAAGAGAGCACCTATCCATCGGGGACAGCCCGTTACGCCGGCAGCGCCCTGCACGTCAGTTGCGACGAGAAGTACCCCCACACCGTCAGTTTGGTGGAACTCCCGGAACATGGCGCCGACATCACGGTCAAGAGACTGCGTATCAATGAGCTGCGCCATTTCCACGAACTGCCGGAGGACGGGCATCCTGCCGAATCGGCCGAGGAGGCACTGACTGTCCTACAGAGGTTTGCAGAAGAGCGGAAAAGCGGCTACTTCCGCCTGCGAATCCTGTATAGCACCAACCTTCCTGCCGACTTTGACCAGCAAGTCTATCGAATCCTTGAACCCTACGGAGACGAAGTACGGTACAACCCGAAGACCATCTGGGTCGGAGAGCCGGCGGAAACCGAAGTTGAAAAGCCCGTCTTCGAAGTGGCTGAACTGCAAGCCATGGATGACCCGATGCTATTCATCGAGAGGACAGCGGAACAATACAGCGGGCTCTCCATGGAAGAGCTGCGCGAAGTCTTCAAAGAGGTAACGGACGAAGTCCGCCGAATGGAGGAAGAGAAATAAACAAAGCCATGAGAATAAAAGAGTTACATATACGCAACATCGCCTCCATCGAAAAGGCGGACATTGACTTCGAGCACGGACTGAACGATGCGGCGACAGGGCAATCCGCCCCCATCTTCCTGATTTCGGGCGACACCGGATCGGGGAAATCCGTCTTGCTGGACGGCATTGCGATGGCGCTGTTCAAGACCACCCCGCGCATCGAGAACGTCTCAGCCAAAAAGAACAACGAGTTCAGAAACAGCAGCGGCGAAACCATTTCCATTTTCAGTCTGGAACAGTACACCCGCCTCGGCATCTCCGACAAGGACGAATGTTACAGCGAACTGCGTTTTGAGGGCAACGACGGCCGCGACTACACGGCACGGCTCACCCTCGGAATGGCACGGAAAAGACAAAAAGAAACCGATGAACAAAATGTCGTCCGGCACAAAGTTCCTGTATGGACAGTCCGATGCGGCGACAATGAATGGACAAAAGACAAAGACATCCGTGAACTGCTTGAATCCGCCATCGGACTGACATTCCATCAGTTTAACCGGATGGCCATGCTCGCGCAAGGGCAGTTCGCCAACTTTCTGTGCGGCAGCAAGGACGAGCGCACCGCCATCCTTGAACAACTTACCGACACCGAGCATTTCTCGCGTTACGGAGAAGCCATCCACCGCCTTTTCACCCGTGCAAAAAACGAAAAAAACGCAGCGGAAACCGTCGTCGAAGAGATGACAAAAAACATCGGCGAAATCGATGAGACCGTTCTAAACCAACAAATTGAGGAATTAGATACAACGTATCGCGCACTCAAAAAACAATTTGATGAAACCGATGCCCTCTTCCAAAATGTACTGCAATTGGAAACGGCAAAAAAGGAAAAACTTGCCGCAGAAGAGAAACTGAACTTGCTAAAAGAATACCAAAAGTCGGAAGAGCATCTTCAAAAACAGGAGTTCGTATCCTTTTGGGACACCACAGAAAACATTCGGAGAGAATATCACAACCTTCTGATTGAACGAAAGAGGAAAGAAGAGCACGACAAACGTTCACAGCAGTACAAAGAGACATTCCAAACACTTTCAGCCGAACTCATTGAGCGTGTACGGCAAAACCAGCTAACCGCCGAAGGACTGGAGAAAGTGAAGAAATGGCTCGAGAGCAAGGCACATCTCGACGCGATTTTCACCGATGCCGGCACAATCTCCACAAAACTGGACATGCTGCTTAACACCCAACAACAAATCCGGGAGACCGAAAAAACAATTGCCGACGAGAATGGACGGAAACCCTTGCTTCAGGAAGCACTGGACAAGGCAGTCTCGGAGGAAAAAGAGGCGAACGACTTCGTAGAATCCAAAGAGAAGGAAATCCAAAAGGTGCAACGGGAACGCGACGCGCTCAACCCAGCGCTGTTAAACCAAAACCTTGAGAAGATAGGACAACGGCTGAAAGACCTGCAGGATTTACAGCACACCAACGATGATTATCAGAAATATCTATCTGATTTAAAAACAAATACAGAAAGTATTGCCACGGGAAACACATTGCTGGAGCAACTGAAATCGGAAAACAGCCAAGCGCAAAAACAATACGAAGAGGCCAAACAAAAAGAGCGGGAGGCGGTCACCCGCTACTCCGTAATGTCAAGCAGCGTGGAGGACACCCTAACGGAACTCCGCAACCAACTCCACAACGCCGACCATTGCCCCCTTTGTGGACAAAGTCTTGAAAACCATACCTTTGAATCGGTTGACTTTCACCAGATGCTCTCGCCGCTGGACAAAGAGCGCAACCAAACCCAACAAGTTCGGGAGCAGTCGGAACGTCTTTTCAATTCAACACAAAAAAAATTCAGTGCACAGGAAGCCAAACTGAACGAGCTGCAACGACAGCAGTCCGAGCTCAACCAACATATCAGTGAGAAAGAGATCATCCTTCGGAACTCAGTCCCACCACTTTCCCTCACCTTCGACGAACAACTGACCGAACAGATCCTGAAACGCATACAGGAGACTCAAAAAGAACAAAACAAACTGAGGGAAAAGCAAAGGCAATCGGAGAAACTTCAAGCCGACATCAACCAGTTGCAAATAGAGAAGACGGCGTTGAACGAGAAGAAGGCACAAAAGACCCAGCGAGTGAACGACTGCCGCCTCGCCATCAGCAACCACGAAATCAAACTCAACGGTTTGAAACAGCAGCTTCAAGATTTGCAACACACGAATGATGATTCGATGAAAGAAATGGACAGCGTCCTGTCCGTCTTCCGTCCCAAATGGAAAGAAAATATCGCATTATGCAACAAAGAGTTACAAGACGAAGCCCAGAGTTATCTAACCCGCAAAAAGCGCTATGACGAGGAGGTCCGGAAATTGCAGGAAGAAGAACAGATCTGCAACGAAACCCAGGACATCCAGACTGCGATCGCCAATCTATTCCCCGACTGGCAAAAAAAGGAGCTCACTACTGCGCCGATGCCCTACAGTATGGACTTCAAAAGCAGATGGCACGACTTGAAATCAAAGGCCGACATTTTGGGAAACGACATCGCAAACACGAATCAAAATCTTGGACAAAGTGAAAAGGTTTTGAACGAATTTTACCATATAAAGGGAATTGAAGAAGCTGATTTTCAAAAAATTATTGAGAAGGGAAATAGGGTGGAATCTCTCCGCAACGACTTGAAGAATTTGGAAACGGATATCGCCACACAGCAGAACTTCGCCACTCTCAATCTACAGAAAATCAACAAGATACTTACTGAATTAAATCTTCCCGAAGAGGAAATCCCCAAAATTGAAGATTTGTCGGTTCAAAAAAAAGAAACCGAACAAGCCAAGGAAGAGACCTTGACCCTGTTGAACAACGCCACAAGCCGTCTTCAGGAACTTTCGAAGCAGCGTGAAAAGTGCAAGGAATTGGAGAACAAGCGAATACAGGCGACAGCGAACTACAACCGCTGGTTTCTCCTTGACAAGTACTTCGGTGGCAATCGTTTCCGCACGCTCGTACAGACCCACATTCTGAAGCCGCTACTGAACAACGCCAACATTTACCTGTCGAAAATCACTGACCGTTACACACTTACATGCAGCGAGGACAACGAGCAGCTATCCATTCTTGTGCAGGACCGGTACAACAAAAACGAGATGAGAAGTGCCACGGTACTGTCGGGCGGTGAACGTTTTATGGTTTCACTGGCCCTCTCGCTGGCCCTCTCCTCCCTCAACCGTCCCGACTTGAACATCAACATCCTGTTCATTGACGAAGGATTCGGTACATTGGACGAAAAGAGCCTTGACAGTGTCATGCAAACTCTTGAAACGCTGCAAGATATAGCGGGACAACAGAAACGGCGCGTGGGTATCATCTCGCACCGCGAGGAGTTGATTGAACGCATCCCCACCCAGATACAGGTGAAGAAAAAAGGCGAAGGCAGAAGTCTTGTAACAATAAAGAATTGATTTCTAACGTCCCGACCGCTTCAGGTAGAGACTCAGCTTCAACTGGTAATCGGAGTAGGCCTCCGTAAAGCTGTCGGCGCTCTGCTGGAGCATGGATTGTGCTTTGAGCAGGTCGGAAAGGGTGGACGTGCCTGCCTCGTAGTAGTCGCTTTGCAGGCGCAGGTTCTCCTCCGCCAGCCGCACCGACTGATGGGCAATCAGCAGCTGCTGGTAGGCTTCAAAAAGTTCATTCCACGTCTGTTCCGTCTGGACTTCAAGCAGTTGCATATTCTGGTCACGCTCGTTGCGGGCCATCTGCTCTTGGATGCGGCTCCGTTTGATGGCGTGTCCCCCGCCCCACCAGCCGGAAATCGGCACGGTGACTGTCCCGAACACCACGCCAAAATGGTTGGAGGAGGTGTTGTACTGGTCCACATCCATCCTATAGGCGGAATAGCCGGCGCCCACCGCCACCTGCGGAAGGTGCTTCCCGATTTCCATCTGTGTCTGCAACTCGGCGGCTTTCACCTGCATGTCAAGCAGCTGTGCCTCGGTGCGGAGTCCCGCCGCCGCGCCCGACTCCATGTAGTAAGTTTCGGGGCTGTCGGGCAGAAGGAGCGTGTCGTACTGGATTTCGAAGTCCCGTTCGGGGATGCGGGCGTACTGTCGCAGCATCATCTTGCACACACGGATGCCGTTCTCCACCTTCACTCTACCGCTCTCCAGCTCCTTGCGCTTCAGTTCCACTTGCAACTTGTCGTTGCGGTTGATCACACCGGCGGCAACGGCAGCGTCGGCATCCTCAGCGATGCGCGACAACTGACGGTCCAACGCCTCCAGCATTTTCTGCTTTTCCTTCAGCATGACGATTTTCCAGAAGTACGTTTCCACCTGCGTATTCACTTCATCTTCCGACATTTTCAGTTGCAACTTTGCGGCCTCGTAGCCCAACTTTGCCAGCTGGTTGCCCCGCACGATGCGAAGACCCGCGAACAGAGGCTGCACCGCCGTCACACCACCCATAATGCCGCCATTGATCATCTGCATCGGAATGGAAGGCAGGTCGATGGAGATCATGATGGGCGAAAAAATCGGGATTTGCAGCTTCCCCAAGTCGTAATCCATGTCGATCATCGGGTTGGTGAGCCAGAAACCCGCGCCCATCGCCGACACTGACGGGAAGAACTTGGTGAAGACCTCCATTTTCTGCTGCCACGCCGCCTCCACCGCCAGCCGCTGGTTCTGCACCGTGAGGTTGTCACGAGACGCCATCGCCTTGCAACTGTCGAGGGTATAGACCGCCTGTGCGTGTCCCGATAGAGCGACCAGCAAAAGGAGAACTGACAGAAGCAGGTGCTTTTTTCTCATGACTATTTATTGGTTAAATGATACAAAACAGGGAGAACCGTCACCACAAACAGCATCGAAATCCAGGTGCCGAAGCAGATGACCACACCCATCGGCGACCAAAGCCCGCTGTGGCTGATGATCATCGGGACCACGCCCATCGACGCGGCGGCACTCGTCAGGAAAATGGGGCGCATACGGCGCTTGCCCGCCTCCAATGCCGCCTCAAAGGCGCTTTTGCCCTCCTTGTGCCGCAACATCTCCGCGTAGTCGTACATGATGATGCCGTTACGGACAATGATGCCCATCAGCGCCACCAGTCCGAGAACGGAGGTCAGCGTGTATTCCATCCCCATAATCTGGATGCCCAACGCCGCGCCAAAAATTGACAGCGTGGTGGCCGACAGAATCAGAATCGCCAGCTTGATGTTGCGGAAATGGAATACCAAGATGACAAAAATAATCAATACGGAAAAAGCCAATCCCTTGAAAATCTGAGGCATCAGAATATCATCCTGCATACGGCTGCCGCCCCAGTGTACGTCCACGCCGTCAGGAATATCCAACTTTGCCAACATCTTGTCAATGTTCTTCGTCGCACCGGTGATATTTATATTGCGTTTCACATCTGCCTGGACCGTAACGGTATAGACCCCGTTCTTGTGATAGATTTGCGACGGGGAATAATCCTCACCCAAGGTGGCGAACTGCCGCAGCGGGACGGCGCGTCCGCTCATAGAAGAGATGTATTGGTCGGAAATGTTGGCAAAACTGCCCATTGAATCGCGGTCGGAGCGGAGCACCACCTTCACAGGATAGTCATGCTCCCAGATGGTGGTGACAGGCAGGCCGCTGCCGTACTCAAACGCGAGGTTGGTCATCACCATCGGTTTGGTCACGCCCAGACGATTGGCTTCCAAGTTGTTGATGTTCACCGATATGCCGGGACACATCTGGTCGTTGGTGGAAGTCACCATCAGCAAATCCTCGCGCTGGCGAAGCATATCCACCAGTTGCCGCTGCACCTTCTCCACCGCCGCGCGGTCGTCACCCTTGAGGTCAATCTCAATCGGGTAGGCCGTCATCACATAGTCCAGCTGCTTGAACCGGACGTAGGCATCGGGGTACTTGTTGATGTAGTCGTTCTCGTACTCATCCATCAGCTTGTTGGTCATCTCCTCGGAAGAGGTCGTAACGATCAGCTGTGCAATCTGTTTCGACGGGAATTTCGGAGCATAGCACATGTGGAAGCGGGGCGCGGAGGTCCCGATGAACGAAGTGACGTTCTTGATTCGTTTGTCACTGCGTAAGATGTCGGCGACTTCGTTGGCGACTTGCTCGGTGCGGGAGAGCGGCGAACCGGCAGGAAGGTATATCTCCACCACAAACTGGTTGCGTTCCGTCACCGGCATCATCTTTTGCGGAAGATGGATGAAGACCAGACATCCTGTCACCACGGCCAGCACGGCAATCAACACCGTCATCTTGGGGAAACGTAGCGCCAGATGAATCAGTTGGTCGTATGCCGCCTGTATCTTGTCGGAAATGTTGAACTTCTTTTCCGCACCTGCCTGATGGAAACCTTTTTTGATGAAACCGTACTGCACGAACGGGATGAACAGCAGGGCAATCAGCAGTGAGGTGAACAGCGTTACCGTGATGGTGCCGGGGAAACTGCCGAGAAACTCGCCGAAAATACCGGTACAGGTGAACAGCAACGGATAAAAGGTGATGGTGATGGCCAGCGTGGCCGACAGCACCGACTTGAACAGCTCGGTGCCGCTCGACAAGGTGGCCTCCATCCGTGGCACGCCGTGGTCCAACTTCTCCACATAGTTGTCGATGACAACCACGGAGTCATCCACGATGATGCCGAGCACCACCAACAGGGCGGCGAGCGTCACCGTATTGATTTCTATTTTAAGAAGATACAAAATTCCCAACGAGATAAACATCGTGATGGGAATGGTCAGGGCGGAAATGCTGGCGACACGCATCGGCTGCATCAGCAAAATCACCAAGATGACCGTGATGATGGCGATGAGCATTTCCCGCAGGAAGACATTGACCGAGTGGGAAACCACTTCTGCTTGGTCGGCCACGCGGAATACCGTAACCTCCTCTGGCAATGTCTCTTCAAACTTGTCCAAAACCGCCTTCACGTCCTTGCCATACTCCACGATGTTGTTCCCGTCAAGCATCTCGATGGAAAGCATCACGCACTTCTTGTCCCCGTTGGCAATGTAGCTCGACATCTCGGGGTATTCGCGCACAATGCGGGCGACATCCTTCAGACGGATGATGCTGCCGGAGGGATCCACATAGATAATCTGCTCTGCCACATCGTTTTCCGAAGCGTACGTCTCCGAAATATGGAACGGAACCAACCCGTCCTCATCCTCAAAGCTGCCGCTGATGGTGGTGAAATTCTGTGCATAGAGAGTGGAGTACAAAGAAGAGAGGTCCACGCCGTACTCAATCAGCTTTTTCTTGTCGATATAGACGCTGATCTGCTCGTTCTGAACGCCGTAGCGGCGGAGGTTGGACACCGACGGGACAGTCCTGAGCCGGTTCTCCAAGTCGGAAAGATAGCCTTCCAGCTCACGGTAGGTTTTTTCCTTGGATTCGATGGAAATCAGCAGGGCCGAGGTGCTTCCGAAGTCGTTGCTGGTGACGATGGCCGCCACGCCGCTCGGCACGGTGTTCTTGAACATCGCCACATCGTGCCGGAACTTCGACCAGAACTCGTCGTCCGACTTGACCACTTCCGCATCCAACTGCACGTAAACCACCACCATACCGTCGGAAGTGACCGAGTAGGTCATGTTTTTCTGCACCTCTTTGTAGCTGAAAAGGAACTCTTCGAGCGGGACGGTCAGCTGCTCCTCCACCTGTTCGGAGGTAGCGCCGGGATAGACGCCCACCACCAGTCCCTGGCGGATGGAGACGACGGGGAACTCCTGCTTCGGCATCTTGATGAGTGCATAAACGCCGAACAGCACGAGGAAGGCCACAATCAGAATGATGATGGACTTGTTCTTGACGGAGAACTCAACGATTCTTCTTATGACCGACTTTTCCATAACCTATTGAACGACAACCTCCATTCCGGAACTCACTTTCTGTTCGCCGCGTGTGATGACCGAGTCGCCGGCGGAGAGACCGGCCACGACAATCAGTCCTTTTTGTGCCAAGCCTCCCGTCACCACAGGACGTTGGACGGCGCGGCCGTTCTGCACCACCCAGACATAATGCTCGCCCTCGGGCGACACTTTCACGGTCTGGTTCGGCAGCACGATGTTGCGGGTGCTGTCGGCGGAGGCCAGCTGCACGTTGCACACCATCCCGGGCATCAGGTCCTGCGTGCGGTTGACGATGGGGACACTCACTTCGTAGTTGTGCGACAGCGGGTTGGCCACCACGCCTTTGCCTCCTACCCTACCCTCGCAGACGCGATTGCCCAAGGCGGTGACGGTGATGCGTACGGGCTGCCCCACACGCACGTCAGAGATCACGTTTTCCGGCACGGGGAAGCGGACCTCCACTTGATCGATTTTCAGCAGGGTGATGGCCGACATTCCCGGCATGGCGTTCATGCCCAGCGCGATGTCGGTTTTGCCCACCACACCGGCAAAAGGAGCGTATAACTTACAGTTTTCCAAATTCTTGCGGGCGAGCGCCTCCGATGACTTGGCCTGTTCCAACTTGGTTTGGATCTCCACCCACTGCACCTCGGTGATGCTGCCCTTGTCGTGCAGCTGCTTGAGGCGGTCGTAGCCGTCCTGCGCCTGCCGGAGAGTGGCCTGTGCAGCGGCGTAGCTGTCGTTGTACGAAGTCGGGTCGAGTTCGGCGAGGAGGGTGCCCTGCGCCACACGCTGGCCGTTTTTCACATAAACATTGGTCACATTGCCCGGGACGGCGAAACTGAGGACGGAGGAGGAAACAGCCTCCACCGTTCCTACATAGTTCTGTGATACAGACTCTTGCGTCTCCGTAATCACCGTCACCTTCACGGGAATCGGCTCCACTTTGTGCCTGGCCCGCTGCTGCCGGCTGCACGCACAGAGCAGCACCGCAAAGACCACAGCACCGAAAATTGTATATTTGGACAGGGACATTCTTTTACATATTTTAAAAAGACCAAATAACAATAACGTATTAACTTGCAAAATGTTTCATTAAGAGCAAGGAAATTAGAATTTATAGATGGAACCAGTACTTTTTGTTATCATCGTCATCACCCCCTAAAAAAATTATTAAAAAATTTTCAAAACACACAAGAAAATAAGAATTCTTGTTGTATCTTTGCGCCCTCAAAAAAAAATATTACGAAATGGAAGAAACAAATCAAATTAAAGAGGCACGACGCTATGTCGCCAATGCGGAAGAGGTCATCCAAAAAGCCAAGTATGACCCTGAGCTAAAGATATATACAGACAGCAAATACGTCAAAATGGCGGGTAATACCTTATGGAACGGTTGCCTTGTCGCGTTGGACGCTGTACTAGGCATCCGCAAGGGCAAAGCACGTCCGTCCATTGAAAAATACAAGGAAGCTGCCAGCAATCGAGACAAAAAATTACTAGCCTCCATTGTGGCCGGTTACGACACCATGCATTTGTACATGGGATACGATGGGACCAAGAACAAGAAAGTGTGCGATGCCGGCTTTGAAAAAGCCAATGCCATCATTGACCGATGTGCGCTGCTGTACCCTGAGACAAAGTGCGCATAACCCCTCCCCCAATCGCCTCGTCACAGTCCCGCGTGACGGTTGGCCCACCGTTCCGTGTAGAAGTCGTCGTAGGGTTTGTGAGGGGCGAAACGGTTCCGGTACAGCAGATGAAGCCCCGACGGGATGCCTACGACCAGAAGGTAGAGCGGGCCGAAGATTTTGGAGTCCACCGTGTGGCCGTCCACCTCGTGCCGGAGGGTGCGTTCGTTGTCGGCACATTGGGGGCTGATGATGGCGAAGTTGCCGAGCGACACCCCCGACGCCTCCTTTGGCAGTCGTCCCGAAAGAGCAATGCAGTAATTCCGGTAGGCGATCTTGCGGACGCGCCCCGCAAACGGAAGCCAGCACAAAGCCACCAGATTCTGCGGGAGCTGCCACACAAAAAGAAGGCAGAATATCAGAATGTTAGCGAGGTTTTTCATCTCAAATTTCAGGATGGCAAAAGTACGATTTGTTTTGAAAAATACTGACTGTTGCAACAATTTGTTGTATCTTTGCACCCTCAAATCAGCATTTGTTCAAAAATAAATATAAATAAAATCATAACACACTAATCAACAACCTAATACATATTAGATAGCGTTTGTGGCTATCCTTGACATCCAATTTCCACAACGTCCTCTTTTGAGGACAAACTCATCAAGGATAAGTTACTAATGCCGTAGATGTTACGGCGTGGAATAACTTGTTAGATGAGTGGGCGTGGAAACCCGGATGTCAGGCAAGGAATAAGTTCCACGCTTTTTTTATGCTGCGGTTGGAAGACACCACCAATAAATGCACAACAGCGAATATCACATCGGCGAAATCATCAAGGCGGAAGTGACCCGAAAGGGAATCCGTACAGCATGGCTGGCCGAGCAGCTGAACTGCCACCGCAACAATGTCTATCTCATCTTTTCGCGCCGCTGGATTGACACCGACACGTTGATGAAGCTCTCCCGCATCCTCAATCACGATTTCTTCGCAGACTTGAGCGCATTGTACCATGGCGAGAATTTGCAAAGCAATAATGGGCAAAACGCAAAGTAACGCTGTGCTACCATTTTCGTTTAGTGCGCTAAAATTCAGGATATTTGCAAAATATTTCTAAATCATCAACTACAAAAAATATATACCATGGTGAACAAAGTAAGAGTTTACGGAAAAGCCCAGAACCGAACCGCCCTGGGCATCATGCACGCCTACATGGTCATGTACCCGCAGGCGACAATGGAGGACATCAAAAAGGCATTCCCCGATGAATTGAACCCCGACAGTGGAGTGAAGAAGAATTTTGTAAAAGCCGGGGAAAAAGGCACCAACGGCGACTGGGATGGTTTCTTCCAGAAAGAGGACGAACTGCTTACCATGGGCGACGGCACCCAAGTGGCCGTGGTCAAGATGTGGACAAAACCCAGTTTCGACAGACTGGTGACTCACGCCTCCCAATACGGCATCGAGGTGGCCCAGTTCGAGGCTGCTGACAAGGGTATCGGTATAAAAGGTTCCTACAAGTTGGAATACCTAAATGGCTACGTTCCGCCCGTGGCTGCCGCCCCCCGCAAGTCAAAAGCGTGGCTCTGGATTCTCATTATCGCCATCATCGCCATAGCCATCCTGGCCGCCCTGCTCGCCCGCAGCTGCAACAAGGAACCGCAGGTCAAAGAAACCATTGTCGAGAAGGTGGTCCACGACACCGTCTATCTGCAACAGATTGAAGAAATCGAGGACAACTTCAACGCCGCCGAGTTCCAGAAGGGCAAGGCCGACCTCCCCGAAGCCGCCAAGTTCGTGCTCCACGACCTGGCCAAAGTGATGGAGAAGAACCCGCAAGTTAAACTGTGCCTTGAAGGGCACACCAGCGCGGAAGGAGATGCCGACTTCAACCAGAAGTTGAGCGAGGCCCGTGCCCAAGCCGCCGTCGATTTTCTCATTAACGTCGAAGGCGTGGACGAAAGCCGCCTCGAAGCCGTCGGATTGGGCTCCACCCAGCTGAAGAACACCGACGACCCCATGGCTCCCGAGAACCGCAGAACCGAGTTCGTGGTGGTGGAATAAGCGTTACCCATTTTAATCAAACACTAAACTATTAATCACCAATAAATTAAAAGCATGAAAACTGATCCGAAAATTCTTTCATCCTTCCTCGCCGCCGCAGTTTGGGCCGACGGAGAATACGATGAATTTGAAAAAGAGTTTGTGGCCGACCTGGCCGAAGGGCTGGAAGTGTCCACGCTGACCGCCACGCTGGAAGCCGCCATCAAAGAAACCGAGAAAATGACCGAAGAGGAGCTGGCCGCCTACCTCGAAGCCGCCGCCAAGAAGGTGGACGCCGGCGAAAAGGAGGGCATCCTGACGCTCTGCCTGCAGCTGATGTGCGCCGACTCCTTCCTGGCGCAGGACGAGGTCGATAACTTCTTCGCCTTCGCCGACATCTTGGGAGTGAACGAAGAAGCCGCCACCGCCATCCTCGACGAATACGTGAACGAGGAAGAAGACTTAATCATTGAAGAATAACCATAAAAAACTTACGATTATGGCATTACAGAAAACAGCATCCGGAAAGGTCGATAAACGAACCAAAGAATACAAAGAGTTGGTGGAGCGCGCGAAGAAAGCCCGCGAAGCCCAGAAGAAGGCAGCGAAGAAACCCGTTGTCAAGAAGAGCGCCGCGGCAGCCAAGCGCCGCGCCGACGGCCGACTTGACCAGCGCACCAAGGAGGGCAAGGAAGCCGCCGCCCGCATGGCCAAAGCCCGCAAAGCCCAGAACAGCTTGGTAAACAAAATCAAACGGTTATTCAAGTAACCACAATTTGACCGACAAAAGGCGGGTGTAAAAGCCCGCCTTTTTAAGGATAACCAACCAAATAGTAATAACCATTAAACAAATTAGAAAATGAGACTAAACAAAGACAATTGCAGCATTATCCCATCTCGTTTTGATAATACAGCAGAACTATTAATTACAGCATCGCACGCGGCCTTTGCTAATGCTAAAGTGATTGAGGTGCCTAAAGTATGGCGAGAATACGGAACACAATATAAAGTAACAAAGGTGACAATTGACGCGGGTCTTCCCCGTGTATGTTGGAATGCGTCTACAGATTGGTCTTGTGAAAAGTTCAAAGATATGTCTTTTAAAGTACCCCGTAGTTGCGTAGTTAGTATCGTACAAAGTTCTAGTACTTCCTCTCCAAGAAAAATAGAATACTATGATTAATCATTAAAAACGAACATAATATGAAAAAAAATCTTTACAACGACTCTCAAAAAGCCTTGAAAGCCTACAACAAGATGGAATCCTACCGCATACAGGAAGACATCTTGCAACGGCTGGTAAAGGAATACCCCGACCACAAAAACAAGGCAGCTGTCGAGGTGAAAGTGAAACTGCTCAACCTGCTATATTCCACTTACATCCTTGCCACTAACCGAATGACCGATCACATTTATGAGATGAAGAAGATTGACAGCCGTTTGAAAAGCGGTGACCTGTCTTTAGTAAAAGAGATTGCCACACTGACAATTGATGGAAAAAGTTACGACTTCTACTCCTTTGCTACTAAGTATTGCGCCTACCACAATCCCGAGGCATTCCCCATTTACGACAACATCGTGGCCAATGTACTGACCCAACTGTTTGTGGACGACAATCTGCCTCCCTACACCTATACCACCAAGAAAAATGTGGCCAATGGATATAGCAAATCAGCTTTTCAGGAGAATTTGCGCGATTATGACTTCTACGTTCAAGTGTACAATACCTTTATGAAAGAGTATGGATTATGGGGAAAACTCACCTATCGCGAAGTGGATGCCTATCTATGGGGTGCTTACAAAGTGGCTGGTCCCGATTTTGAGATAGAGAAACTTGCTCCGATTGATAAGAGCAAAATCATGCAAGTTGAGATTTAACCCCGTTCATGGCAGCGTCAATACCCTGCCATGAGCACAACCCAAACGTTCTTTGAAAGATTAAACAGAAAGAAGAGAGGAGTAATGCAATACCTCGATGGGTGCGTCACGGCGCTCTTGATAACCATTGTATATTACCGCGCGGCGTGTGAGACGTGAGGAGAGTTGATCGGGCAGATGTCGGAAACCCGTCTCGAACGAAGAGCTGTAAGTCGATGCGGACTTTATCTCGTATGCCTCAATGCCTGTCCCGTCGGGAACCAGAAGGTCTATCTCATTGCCGTTGGAGTCACGGTAGAACATCAATCCTGCTTCACGTCCGGCATTGGCACGACGTTTCATCATATCGGCCACAACCATGTTCTCAAACAGGTGCCCACGCATCCGGTCTGTCTGCAACTGCCGGTCATTTTCGATGCCCAGCAGATAGCAAGCAAGCCCCGTATCGTAGAAAAACAGCTTGGGCGTTTTGGTCAGCCTTTTGCGCGTGTTTTCAAAGTACGGGTGCAGCATAAAAACGATGTACGATGCCTGCAACACCGACAGCCATGCCCGAATGGTGTTGACCGATACCCCGACCTCATTGGACAGTTCGCTGGCATTGAAAAGACTCCCTATACGTCCGGCACAAAGTTTGAGGAATGTCTGGAAGCGGTACAAGTCGCTGATCTGCAAGAAACCTCGCACATCTCTTTCCAAATAGGTGCGGACATACGCGGGATAAAACAGACGCGGAATGTTGAGGTCCGCATGTATAGAAGGGTAGAATCCAGCGTATATAAGTCGGTCGGCATCGGTAATGTCTGTGGTGTTAGCTGACAATTCCTGCAATGAGAGCGGGAGTAGTTCAAGCACAGCAGTGCGACCTGCCAACGATTGGGTAATGCTGTTTTGCAAGCTGAACTGCGAACTGCCGGAGAGAATATACTTCCACTGCGGATGATCATCCACCACGCCCTGCAAGTACGACAATAGGTCAGGGGTATTCTGCACCTCATCGAGAATCATTCCTTCGCGTCCCGCCGCAAGAAAAGCCACAGGGTCAGTTATTGCCATTGCTCTCGTATCGGGATTTTCCAAAGAAAAATACGGCAATTCGGGAAACATGCTTTTTATGAGTGTGGTTTTGCCCGACTGACGTGGTCCAGTAATCGTAACCACGGAAAAATAATTCAGATTCTCCTTTATTGCTACCTCTAACTTTCTTACAATCATACTATTAATATTATTTTATGCAATCTTGCAATTCAACTGCAAAATTACATAAAATATTTAATTATACAATATAAAAAATTAAAAGACAGAAAAATACCATTTAAATTCACCTTATTATTAACCATTTAAAAATTCAAAACTATGGAAATCAAAGTTGACGGACGCCTTCTGGTGTCAACCCTTTGCAAGAACTTCAAAGATGAATTCGGCGGCACACTGCGCGTGTACCAAGGACAAAAGCGCCTCACCGGCAGCGAGAAAGTGAGCGAAATCGCCACCAAGACCGGCAGCTACGAGTGCCGTGGCAGCAAGACCGTCGGCGGTTTCGAGAAGGACATGATGGCCAACTTCGGACTGAAAGTCCAGGTTGCCTCCGCTGACGACTGGGTACTCGCCCTCGACGAGATGACCCTCGCCAAACTACCCGAAATTCCGAAGCAGGCCAAGAAAGCCGACATGGAAGCCCTCAAGGCCAAGTATGCCAAATAATTTTTGATTTCATACGCAAGCCGGCGGCAGGGCAACTTGCTGTCGGCTTTTTATTAAAAAAACATCACCATGAGCGTAGAATATTACCGCAAACGCCTTATCGACCTACGGTCCGATATGGCCAAAGAGCGCGAAGCCAAGAAACGGGATAACGCGCATTATGCCGACCTTGTCAAGAGAGCCACCTCGCCCAGCAGCAAGGCCAGCTACCGCAAACAGAAAATCGACCGCGCGGCCAGCCACGACCGCCGCATCGAGAGCCTCAAGCGCGAGATCGAGCGCACCAACGAAACCTTGAAACGGGAGCGGGAACGGGCGAAGAAAAAGTAAATTACTATGCGAAAACTGTTCCTCAACGAGAAAGCCATGCTTTGCGTGGTGATTCTTAATGTACTGATTATCTTTCTACAAGGTTGCGGCGTAGAAAATATTGCAATGGGCATTATTGACACCTTATGTACGCTGATATTCGTTGTAGAGATGATAATAAAGCATCGTGAATATGGACTCAAGGGTTATTGGCGCGACGGCTGGAACATTCTTGACGGCTCGGTGACACTGCTGACACTGCCCGCCGTACTTGTATACATTCTGCCTACTGCTGGAAACATGAGCGTCCTTATCACACTGAGGGCATTACGCGTGTTCAAATCATTCCGCACCGTTCGCCATTTTCCAAATATCAAGGAGATATGGAAAGGATTTAAGTTGGCCCTGCGGCAGTCAGCTGGTTTCCTAATCGGTTATTTCATCATCATCGTAGTAATTGCGATGTTTAATAGCGCATTGTTTGGACAATCAGCGCCAGAATACTTCGCCACTCCGCTAGATGCTATTTATACTGTTTTCCAACTATTTACAGTAGAAGGATGGTACGAGATCCCGAACGCTGTGGCAGGAAGTTTGCCACCCGTTTGGTTGCACCTCACCCGCATATATTTCTGCTTGCTTCTTATCGGCGGCGGCATCATCGGAATGTCGCTCATCAATTCCATCTTTGTTGATGCCTTGGCAGCAGACAACAATGATGATGTGAAAGAACAACTCAACAAGATTGAGAAAGCCATCTCCGACAATCAGAAAAAGATAGAACAGCATATAACGGAATTGCAAAAAAGCATAAAATAGTTTCACCCGTGAAAATCATTGACAAAATCAAGACGGTTTCCTCCCTCATCCCCTCCAAAACAAAAGAGGAGGAGAAGAATGTTGCGCCCTGCGATGTCCCGGAGGACACACTGTGCGACAGCGAGGAACCCATCGAAGAACAGATCGAGAAAGAGGGCGAGTCTGGCATCAGCAAGTACCTAAGCAAGGTGGACTGGATCAAGGTGGCGGCGATGCTGGCACAAAATCGCTACGGGCAGAAGTTTCCACTCGTAGTCAAATTGGCCGAATCTCTTGCCGAACAGAAGCCGCAAAATATTTCGGAATTGATGGGCGCTGTCAAAGTTTTTGACTTGGCAGACCTGCTATCGCAAGTGACTGTTTTAAAGAAGAAAGTGCCCACTCCCCTGCTCAAGCTCGCACTCGGAATTATTATTTTTACGATAAAACGATGCGTAAAACATCACACCGAAGATTAAATTTTTGATTGTATCTTTGCAACCTCCATTTCAGTGTAGAAAGCACTGAATATCAGTGATAATAGAATTTTAATATTGAATCTTTAGTGTTTACTATGCGAAAACTGTTCCTCAACGAGAAAGCCATGCTTTGCGTGGTGATTCTTAATGTGCTGATTATCTTTATACAAGGTTGCGGCGTAGAGAATCTTGCAATGGGCATCATCGACACCTTATGTACGCTGATATTCGTTGTAGAGATGATAATAAAGCATCGTGAATATGGACTCAAGGGTTATTGGCGCGATGGCTGGAACATTCTTGACGGCTCGGTGACCCTGCTGACACTGCCCGCCGTACTTGTATACATTCTGCCTACTGCCGGCAACATGAGCATCCTCATCACTTTGAGAGCCTTGCGAGTGTTCAAATCATTCCGCACCGTTCGCCATTTTCCAAACATCAAGGAGATATGGAAAGGATTTAAGTTGGCCCTGCGACAGTCAGCTGGATTCCTAATCGGCTATTTCATCATCATCGTGGTAATTGCGATGTTTAATAGCGCATTGTTTGGACAATCAGCTCCAGAATACTTCGCCACTCCACTCGATGCTATTTACACTGTATTCCAACTATTTACAGTAGAAGGATGGTACGAAATTCCGAATGCTGTGGCAGGAAATTTGCCACCCGTTTGGCTGCACCTCACCCGCATATACTTCTGCTTGCTTCTTATCGGTGGTGGCATCATCGGCATGTCGCTCATCAATTCCATTTTTGTTGATGCCTTGGCTGCAGACAACAATGATGATGTGAAAGAACAACTCAACAAGATTGAAAAAACCATCTCTGACAATCAGAAAAAGATAGAACAGCAAATAACGGAATTGCAAAAAAGCATAAAATAGCATTACATAACAGAAAAATAACATTATGGTAGCACTCGTCTGGTTAGTAAACATTCTCTCTCCGTTCGTCACAATTCTAGGAATCATTGGTATGGCCTGGGGGCTTGATGATGCACCGTTTGAACTGTGCTTATGGGGCAGCTTGGCCTGCTTCATCGTGGGCTTCATCTTCGGAATCATTGCGTGGAAGTACGATGTACCGCCCCGCTGGTTCTGGGTGAAATCGAAAGTGGGACTTTTCGACACGCTCATCGGCGGCGCCTTCAGCTACGCCCTCCGCTTCGCCTTCATCCCCTTTGCCATCCTCGGAGTCATCGCCATCATAGAAGCGGTGTAATCCGAGGTGCAATATGCACGAAAAAACCTATTGTAACCTTGCCGAACTTCCCAAACTTTGTTGTATCTTCGCGCCTTGATTTTTAAATTACTAAAAATGGGCAAATACACTGAGTATCGCGGACTTAACTTGTCGAACATCGGCAAGGAGATGCAGAAATATTGGGAAGACAATGACGTTTTCGCACAAAGTTTGAAACAGCGTGAAGGTGCTGAATCCTTCGTTTTCTTTGAAGGACCGCCGTCCGCAAACGGCAAGCCGGGCATTCACCATGTGCTCGCACGCTCCCTCAAAGACATCGTCTGCCGCTACCAGACCCTGAAAGGCAAGTACGTAGGCCGCAAGGGTGGCTGGGACACCCACGGACTGCCCGTGGAACTCGGCGTGGAAAAAGCCCTCGGCATCACCAAGGAGGACATCGGCAAGACCATCACCGTGGAGGAATACAACCAGGCCTGCCGTAAGAACGTGATGCAGTTCAAGGACATGTGGGACGACATCACCAAGAAGATGGGTTACTGGGTCGATCTCGAAAATCCGTACATCACCTTCGATAACAAATACATTGAATCAGTATGGTATTTGCTGTCAGAACTTTATAAGAAAGGGATGCTTTACAAGGGCTACACCATCCAGCCCTACTCCCCCGCCGCCGGCACCGGCCTCAGCTCGCACGAGCTCAACCTGCCCGGCTGCTACCGCGACGTGAAGGACACCACCTGCGTGGGCCAGTTCAAGGTGCGCACCGACCAGGTGCTCTCCACCGATGTGCAGATGTTCATCGGCGAACAGGGCGTTCCCGACAACCTCTACTTCCTCGCCTGGACCACCACCCCGTGGACACTTCCGTCCAACACGGCACTCGCCGTGGGTCCGAAAATCGACTACGCGCTGGTCAAGACCTTCAACCCCTACAGCGGCGATCCCATCATGGTGATCCTCGGCAAACCGCTCGTGGGCAACTTCTTCCCCGAAAAGAACAAAGACCTCGCCTTCGAGGACTACAAACCCGGCGACAAGAACATCCCGTTCCAGATTCTGGGCGAGATCAAGGGTGCGAAACTCGCAGGCATCAAATACGAACAACTCATCCCGTTCATGCGTCCCGACGGCAAGGCCTTCGAGGTCATCCCCGGCGACTACGTCACCACCGAGGACGGTACGGGCATCGTGCACATCGCTCCCACCTTCGGTGCGGACGATAAGCGCGTGGCCGCCGACGCCGGCATCGCCCCGATGCTGCTCTTCGACAAGGCCGGCAATCCCCAGCCTATGGTTGACAAGACCGGCAAGTTCTTCCTGATGAGCGAGTTGGACGACAATTTCGTAAAGAACCAGGTCAATGCTGACCTTTACCGCCAGTTTGAAGGCCGCTACGTGAAGAACGACTACGACCCCGCCGCCACACCCGAGACCGAAACCCTCGACGTGACCATCTGTCTGTGGCTCAAGGCCGAGCACAAGGTCTTCAAGATTGAAAAACACGTTCACAACTACCCGCACTGCTGGCGTACCGACAAGCCGGTACTCTACTACCCGTTGGATTCTTGGTTCATCAAGAGCACGGCCGTGAAGGAGCGGATGATCGAACTCAACAAGACCATCCACTGGAAACCCGCCGCCACCGGCAGCGGCCGTTTCGGCAACTGGCTCGAAAACCTCGTGGACTGGAACCTGTCCCGTTCCCGCTTCTGGGGCACTCCCCTGCCCATCTGGACCACGGAAGACAAGAAAGAGCAGATCTGCATCGGCTCCGTGGAACAGCTGGTGAACGAAATCAACAAGGCCGTGGCCGCCGGCATCATGAAGGAAAATCCCTACAAGGATTTCGTGCCCGGCGACTTCAGCAAAGAGAATTACGACAAAATCGACCTGCACCGCCCGTACGTGGACGAGATTTTCCTCGTCTCCCCGAGCGGCCAGAAGATGACCCGCGAGACCGACCTCATCGACGTGTGGTTCGACTCCGGCGCCATGCCCTACTGCCAGTGGCACTGGCCTTTTGAAAACAAGGACATTTTCAAAAACAACTTCCCCGCCGACTTCATCGCCGAAGGCGTGGACCAGACCCGCGGTTGGTTCTTCACCCTCCATGCCATCGCCACCATGATTTTCGACTCTGTGGCGTACAAATCAGTGGTCTCCAATGGTTTGGTTTTGGACAAAGAGGGCAACAAGATGTCGAAACGTCTCGGCAACGCCGTGGATCCGTTTGAAACGATTGAAAAGTACGGTCCCGATGCCACCCGCTGGTACATGATCACCAACGCCCAGCCGTGGGACAACCTCAAGTTCGACCCCGAAGGCATCGCCGAGGTGCAGCGCAAGTTCTTCGGAACGCTCTACAACACCTACAACTTTTTCGCGATGTACGCCAACCTCGACGGTTTCGACTACCACGAGGCTGACATCCCGAACAGCGAGCGTCCCGAAATCGACCGCTGGATTCTTTCCGAGCTCAACACGCTGGTGAAACACTGCGACGAGTGCTACGCCGACTTCGAGCCGACGAAAGCGGGCCGCGAAATCCAAGACTTTGTCAATGAGTATTTGAGCAACTGGTATGTGCGCCTTTGCCGCCGCCGTTTCTGGAAGGGCGAGGGACAGGACAAACTGTCGGCTTACCAGACGCTATACACCTGCTTGGAGACCATCGCCAAGATTGCCTCCCCCATCGCACCGTTCTTCATGGACAAGTTGTTCCTCGACTTGAACAACATCACCCACCGCGAGAACGTCACCTCCGTACACCTTTCCACCTATCCGAAGGTTCACGAAGAGCTGATTGACAAGCTGTTGGAGGAACGAATGCAGTTGGCACAGCAACTCTCTTCCATGGTTCTTTCGTTGAGAAAGAAATCGAACCTGAGAGTGCGCCAGCCGCTCGCCAAGATCATGCTTCCCGTCACCGAATCCTCCAACCTGAAAGAGCAGGTGGAGAAGGTGAAGAACCTCATTTTGCACGAGGTCAACGTGAAGGAGCTGGTGTTCGTGAGCGACGAAGCCGGCATCTTCGTGAAGCGCATCAAGCCCGATTTCAAGAAGTTGGGACCGAAATGCGGCAAGATCATGAAGCAGGTGGCTGCTTCCATCACCGCCTTCAGCCAGGACGACATTCGCGCCATCGAGAAGAACGGCAGCGCCACGCTGAACATTGACGGTCAGGAGGTGCTGATTGACGTGACCGATGTGGAGATTGTGGCGGAAGACATTCCGGGCTGGGTCGTGGCCAACCAGGACACCCTCACCGTGGCGCTCGACATCGAGCTGTCGGAAGAGTTGCTCAACGAAGGTTACGCCCGCGAGTTTGTCAACCGCATCCAGAACTACCGCAAGGACTCCAACATGGACGTTTCCGACCGCATCACCATCGAGGTGGAAAGCAACCCGCAGCTCGACAAGGCGTTCACCACCTTCGCCGACTACATCAAGACGGAAACGCTCTGCACTTCCCTTGAAATCAAGGCCGGTGTGGAGGGCGACGTCTTTGAGATTGCCGAAGGACTGAATGTGAAGGTGAAGATTGTGAAATAGGTACTTTTGACAACATTACAAAAAAAACGGGAGCTGGAAGGCTCCCGTTTTTTTTACCTAATTACAAAGGAATTAGTCCTTCACACAACGCACGGAATAACCGATGCATTTCTGGACTTCGTGGCGGTTCATGTGCGCGTCGTAGTAGTAAGCGGTGCGGTTCCAAGCATAGGAGATGGACTGGTTCTTGCCAGTAGCGGTCCAGTAACCGGCATCCACCGTCTGCCAAGTGAAATCACCGTAGGGGTTGCGGAAACCGCCGGCGATGAGGTTGAAACCATACTCGTTGTTGGCACCGTCAAGTTCGTCTTTCCAGTGCTTGGTGCCTTCCTCACGCAGGGCCTGCGCAGCCTTTTCGCGGCCGCCGACCTTGTTTTCGAGGGTGTTCCAGTCAGCATCCGTGGCGACATGCCAGCCCTTCGGGCAGATGTTGCCGGCATTGATGGCGTACCAGTTGTACAAGGCACCATACTCGTTCTTGTTGCCGCTGTTGTTGTCGTACCAGCAGTAGGCCGGGGATTTGCAATCCACCCATTCCTGCTTGCCGGTCACGTTCTTGATGCTGTTGCCGTTGGCATACTTCGTGGTTTTCAAGTTCTCAGCCATCCACGTCTGTGAACCAATCACAACGGTCTTGTACTCGTTGCCGTCTGCATCCTTTACGGTCTCGCCCGCCTTTTGAGCGGAAAGCGTCATGGCACCGCCGACAAGTGCAACCAAGAGGAGGCTTCTTAAAATGATGTTCTCAATGTTTTTCATAATACAATATTTTTAAAAGTTAATAATTATTTCAATTTGTATGTTTTTAGGCAGAAGGTAAAAGGTTTGAGGTAGAATGTAGAATGTATAAAGAAGGATAGTACTCGGAAACTTTTTACTTTTGACTTTCTACTTTTATATTACCAGATTTTCGCCCGTTTTTCGGGTTCGAGGTACATTTTGTCGCCGGGCTGGATGTTGAAGGCCTCGATGAAGGCATCGATGTGCGGCAGGGTGCCGTTCACGCGCCATTTGCCGAGGGAGTGCGGGTCGGTCATGGTGCGGCGGGAAATCTCCTCATCGCGGATGTTGTTGGCCCACACGTTGGCGTAAGCGATGAAGAAGCGCTGGTTGGCGGTGAAGCCATCCATATCCTCCTGTACCGTGCCCTGTTCCTTGGCGTGCTGCAAAGCCACAAAGGAGGTGTTCAGACCGCCGTTGTCAGCGATGTTCTCACCGAGGGTGAACTGTCCGTTGGCAAAGAGACCCGGAAGGACTTCGATGCCGTTGAAGTGGTCAACCAGCACCTGCGCCTGTTTGACAAAGTTCTTGCTGTCCTCTTCGGTCCACCAGTCATTCACATTGCCCATCTTGTCGTACTGACGGCCCTGGTCGTCGAAGCCGTGGGTCATCTCGTGGCCGATCACCACGCCGATGGCACCGTAGTTGACGGCATCGTCGGCGTTCATGTCAAAGAACGGGGGCTGCAGGATAGCGGCAGGGAAGCAGATTTCATTGGTGGTGGGGTTGTAGTAGGCGTTCACCGTCTGCGGCGACATCAGCCATTCGCTCGGATCCACCGGTTTGCCGATCTTGGAAAGGCGGTATTCGTTCTCGAACTTGGAAGCACGCATCACATTGGCGTAGTAGCTGTCCTTCTCGATGGTAAGACCGCTGTAGTCGCGCCATTTGTCAGGATAGCCGACCTTGACGATGATGGCGTCCAATTTTTCAAGGGCTTTCTGTTTGGTCTCCTGCGACATCCAAGTCACGTTGGAGATGCGTTCGCCGAGGGCGGTGCGGAGGTTTCCGATCATGGTGAGCATGCGTTCCTTGGCTTCGGCCGGGAAGTACTGTTCCACATAGAGTTGGCCGACCGGCTCAGCCAGCAGGCCGCTGACGGTGTTGATGACGCGTTTCCAGCGCTCGCGGTTCTCTTCTTTGCCAGAGAGGGTTTTTCCGTAGAATTCGAAGCTGGCATCCACGAAATCGTCGCTGAGGAACGGGGCGGCTTCGTTGACGACGCTCCAAGCGAGGTAGGCCTTCACCGCATTGATGTCCTGCGTGGCAAGCAACTTGTCAAGGGAGGTGAAGTAGGAGGAAAGCACCACGTTCACTTCGTCCACCTTGTTCGGGACGATGGTTCCCACATATTTGTTGAGGTCGATGACCGTCATCAGTTTGGCGGCGTCCTCCATCGGCATCACGTTGTTGGTCTTGACGGGATCGCGAAGTTCGTTTTTGTCAATGAAGATTTTAGCGAGAGCTGCTTCCAGGTTCCACACCTTGGCGGCCAGTGCTTTCTCCTTGCCGGCGTTGTTGGTCATCTCGCCATATTCCGAAAGTTCAAGGAGTTTTTCAATCATCGTGATGTAACCCTCCTTGATTTTGGCGTCAGGCTTCAGGTAGTAGTCGCGTTCGCCGAGGCCGAGACCGCTCTGGGTCATCCACGCAATGGTGAGCGTGCTGTTGTTCGGGGAGGCCTCGCCGAAAATGCCAAAGAACGGGGAATAACCCATGGAATGAAGTTCGATGATGAGGTCAGTCAATTCCTTGTTGCTCTTCACATCCGCGATTTTCTGGAGAATCGGACGGATGGGCTGGTCACCCTGCTCGTTGATGGTCTGGGTGTCCATGCCGCAGTTGTAGAAGTCACCGATTTTCTGGGCGATGCTACCGGGATCGTTGCTCTGCTGCGCGATGTCGGTAATCAGCTTGTTGAGCTGCTTCTCCGTGTTTTCACCCAGCTGGTCGAAAGAGCCGTAACGGGAGTATTCAGCAGGAAGCGGGTGGTTTTTCACCCATCCGCCACAGGCGAACTGGTAGAAGTCATCGACAGGGTTGGCCGTCGTATCCAGATTGTCCATCACGATGCCGGAAACCAACTCTTTCTCCGATTCTACATCTTTTTGCTTGTTGTGACAAGCCGAAAAAAGAAAACTGACGATTAGCATAAGCGAACCGATTTTAAGAAGTCTTTTGTAAGTCATTGTTATACAGTATTTAATAATATTTTTGTCATTTTACAATAATTGGCAAAAATACGAAAAATTTGTGAATGAGGCACATTTTTAATTCTGTTCGGATTTTTTTCCCTGATAGGTGTCCTGCGCCGCCATCATTTCTTCAATTTTATGCAAGATGACATCATAGCGTTCAAGTCCCCAATGGCTTGCAAAAAGGAAGCGCGGCGGCACCGACCCCGCGAACCGCTCAATGGCAAAGGCGGGATTCAAGCGTTCAACGACCTGCACGATGAACTGGATGTATTCGTCTTGTGTAAACAGATGGAAATCAGCACGATTCATTTCAAAATCCTGCTGCATTGCCGTGTTTTTGATAATCTGCAACTGGTGGAACTTTATGCTGCTGAGTGGAAGGGCATTTATTTTTTCCAGGTCGTCAAGCCATAGATCCGGTGTTTCGCCAGGAAGTCCGTAGATGAAGTGGGCGGCACAAGGGATTCCCCTTGCGGCAGTGCGGCGGATGGCATCGGCAGCACATTCAAAGCTGTGCCCCCGGTTGATGCGGCGCAGCGTTTCCTCCCGGCACGACTCCACGCCATACTCGATGGAAACGAACATCCGTTGCTGCAACTCCTCGAAGAAGTCCAGCTTGGCATCATCCACGCAGTCGGGACGGGTACCGACAACGATGCCCTTCACCAACGGGTTTTCGATGGCGGGACGGTAAATCTCCTTCAGTTTTTCCAACGGGGCGTAGGTATTGGAAAAAGCCTGGAAATAAGCCAAATATGAATCCCCCTGGTATCGGTTGCGGTGAAACCCCATTCCTTCAGCCAGTTGTTGCGCCACCGGTTTGGAAGGTGAACAATAGGAGGGGTTGAAGGCGGCATTCAGACAGTAAGTGCATCCTCCCGTGCCCACGGTCCCGTCCCGGTTGGGACAGGTGAACCCCGCATCGATCGTGAGTTTCTGCACCCGCGTGCCGAATTTTTGCTGAAGAAAGCGATTGTAGGAATTAAAACGACGGCTGTCGCCCCAGGGATAGGTCATATTGCGTACTTCACCTTTTCCATGATGGCCGACAGCATATATTTGGCCCTGAACAACTGTATTTTGACGTTGCTCATGCTGATGTTCAGCGTTTGTGCAATCTCTTCGTACGAAAGTTCCTGGAAATAGCGCAGCTCGATGAGGGTGCGGTATTTGGGACGCAGCTGGTCCACAGCCCAGTGCATCATCTTGGCCCTCTCCTTGCGCATGTAGGTTTCCTCTTGAGAGAGCGACGGCCCCGCCTCACTCGATTCGCAGGCATTCTCGAAAACCACGAAATCCTCATCGACGCACTGCGGGGAGGTGTTTCTGCGGCGCATATAGTCGATGCAGTTGTTGATGGCAATCCTGAAAATCCATGTGGAAAAAGCGTAGTCGGTCGTATATTTGTCAAGATTCTTGAATGCCTTTCCGAAAGCCTCGATCGTCAAGTCTTCCGCATCATACGGGCTTTTCGTCATTTTCAGCATCGTGAAATAGATGGGCTCGCGGTAAAAACCCATCAGGTCGCTGTAGGCCTGCTGGCTGCCTGAAAGGGCGGAGGTCACCAGAAGCGCGTCACGCTTGGCCTTTTCGGTGGTGCTGTTGGCGGCTTTTATCTCCATTTTCTTTTTTCAAATTTAGAAAGGAAATTGAGGAAGGGGTTGAGGAAGGCAAATACCATATCATAAAAAAGAAGGAACGGTGTAAGTCCTTTCTCATTGATTTTCTTGCAAGCTTTGCCAAAGACGAAGTGCTGGGCCGCGATTTTCAGGACGGCGATGCCGATTCCCACACCGAGAAGCACAAAGTCTCTGAGACAGAAGACGATGACACACACGAGTGCCGCATAAAACAGCAATGCCAACAAGTTGTACAATTTCAGGAGAAGGCGTGAGCCCGTGGTGTAATAGGAGCGGGTGACAAAAGAGGCTTTCTTCTGCTGGAGCCAGCGCGAAGGGGTGAGCCCCGTCTGCGACACCAGCGCGTCCGCGTCCGGCGCCACGTCACAGGACGTCGAAGTAGCGACCTGGTTCATGAAGATGTCGTCATCGCCGTAGGGCATGCGGGGTTGCGATACAAACTTCTCCTTGTTTTTCAAGAAAAGCGACCGCGTATAGGCGAGGTTGCGCCCGTTGGCCATCACCGGCATCCCCGCCAAGGTGTAGGAGAATGCGATGACCATGTTCCGTACCGCATCGTAGCGCATCAGTTCGTTGAGGAATCCGGACTTGCGCACCACGGACACGCCGCCGAACACCACGCGGGTCTTGCGGGTGAAGCGTCCCGCAATATGCTGAAGCCAGTAGGGACTTGCGGGAATGCTCGAGGCATCTGTCAGCACCACAATCTCGTTCTTCGCCGCCTTGATGCCCAGCGCAAGGGGAAACTTTCTTCCCCTTATATTGGAAATTGATGAGGTGAGGTCCACATAGTGCAGATTGGGGTAGTTGTTCTTGAATTCGTTCACGAGGTCTGCAGTCTCGTCGATGGAGTTGTCGTTCACCACCACCACCTCGTAGTTGGGGTAGTCCTGCGAGAGCAGCACGGGCAGCGACTTGATGAGCAGGTGCGACTCGTCGTGGGCGGTCAGCACCACCGAAACGGGCGGCAGGTCGTCCACCGGCACCGGCTTCTTCTCCTTGCGGAACACGAAACGTCCGTACAACGCAAAATAATAAAGCAGCAACAGCAACGTAACAACGCCGAGTCCAACCACACAAACAAGCGGGATATTCACGAGAACGGAAAGCAACATACTCCTGTTAGAATTTAACGCGCAAAAGTATTTCAAATGTTTCGGATTTTGGTGTATTTTTGCCGCAAAATACTAACAGAATGCAGTTCATTGTTGAAAAAAGCGACGAAAAGAGCTCGGCACGCGCCGGGGTCATCACCACCGACCACGGGGAAATACGCACCCCCATCTTCATGCCCGTGGGCACACTGGGGGCCGTGAAAGCCATCCACATGTACGATTTGAGGAACGAAGTGAAGGCACAGATCATCCTCGGCAACACCTACCATCTGTACCTACGTCCCGGCATGGAGGTGATTGAAGCCGCAGGCGGACTGCACAAGTTCAACGGATGGGACCGCCCCATCCTCACCGACAGCGGCGGCTTCCAGGTCTTCTCGCTCAGCAACACCCGCAAGATCAAACCCGACGAGGGCGTGTGGTTCCAGTCGCACATCGACGGTTCCCGACATCTCTTTTCACCCGAAAAAGTCATTGACATCCAGCGTACCATCGGCTCCGACATCATGATGGCGTTCGACGAGTGCCCCCCCTACCCCTGCACCTACGAATACGCCCGCAAGTCGCTGGACATCACCCTCGGCTGGCTCGACCGCTGCTGGAAGCATTTCAAGGAAACGGAGCCCAAGTACGGCCATTCGCAAGCCCTCTTCCCCATCGTGCAGGGAAGCACCTACAAGGACCTCCGCACCAAATCGGTGGAGCACATCGTCAAGCTCGACAGCGAGGGCATCGCCATCGGCGGCATTGCCGTCGGCGAACCCACCGACCTGATGTACGAGATGGCCGACCACTGCTGCCAGATTCTGCCGAAGGACAGGCCCCGCTACCTGATGGGGGTCGGGACGCCAGCCAACATACTGGAGAACATCGCATTGGGTGTGGACATGTTCGACTGCGTGATGCCCGCCCGCGACGGCCGCCACGGCCTGCTGTTCACATGGGACGGCATCATGAACATGAAGAACGAGAAGTGGAAAGCCGACTTCACCCCCCTCGATGCCGACAGCGACCTGACCGCCGACCGCATCTACACCCGCGCCTACCTGCGCCACCTCTACACCGCCGGTGAACTCCTCGGCCCGATGATCGGCACCATCCACAATCTGCATTTCTACCTCCAGCTCGTCACCACGGCGCGGCAGAAAATCCTTGACGGAACCTTCACCGAGTGGAAGAACCAAATGGTGCCGCGGCTCTCGACAAGGCTCTAAACATCACGACAATTCTCCTGCCAGAAACAGAACCGGGCAGGTGCGTTCAACTATTCATCCTACATTTAAACATGAAAAAAGCCATCACTTTCACCATTGCATTTTTGCTGACCTTCTGCCTGTCGGCGCAATCGGCCACGTATGAATATGCCAAGCGGGACACGGGATACCTCTGCCTTGACCTGTACCAGCCCGCCACGCCCCAAACCGACAACTACTGCATCGTCTTCGTGTTCGGCGGCGGCTTCATCGTGGGGCAGCGCAACTCCCCCGAACACGTGGAATACGCCCGGCAGTTGACCGAGCAGGGATACACCGTGGCCTGCATCGACTACCGCCTCGGGCTGAAAGGCGCGGACCTCAGCGGCCTGAAAATCATAAAAGCGCTGGACAAAGCCATCCAGATGGCCGTGGAGGATCTTTTCGATGCCACTGCCTTTCTGGTCAAGAACGCGCAGAAGTTCAACATCAGTCCTGACAAAATCATCCTTTGCGGGAGCAGCGCCGGCGCCATTACGGTGCTCCAAGGCGATTATGAACTCTGCAACCGCACCGAAATCGCCAAAGTTCTCCCCAACGACTTCCATTACGCCGGCGTCATCTCCTTTTCCGGCGCCATCTACTCGCATCACGGCAGGGTGAAATACAAGGAGACGCCTGCACCCACCCTCCTGCTGCACGGCATCTGCGACAGGTTGGTAACCTACAAGTCCATACGGTTCGCAAACCTCGGCTTCTTCGGCAGCGCCAAGATTGCCAAACAGTTCGAGAAATACGACTACGCCTACTTCATCCGCCGCTACGAAGGGCTGGGGCACGAGGTCGCCATGTTGATGATGCACGAACTCAACCTGACCGACTTTTTCATACAGAAATACATCAAAGAAAAACAGTTCCTCCAGATTGACGAGGAACTGTATGACGGGACGGTGGAATCCACGAAGTGGACGCACATCCGGCCATGGCAGGTTTATAAACGTTAATTCCACCCTCTACGGCACCTCAATCACCTCATTGTCAATTCCCAGGGAAACATTTTCGGGAAGCGTTGGCATCACTTCCGTATATAGTCCCAAATGATGGCTGATGTGCGTGAGGTAGGCATGTTTGGGTTGTATCGTGCGGATAATGTTCAAGGCCTGCTCAAGGTTGAAGTGCGAATAGTGTTCTTCCTTCCGCAAAGCATTGATAACCAAAACATCCACCCCCTTTATTTTTTTCAATTCAGAAGCGGAGATGAAACTTCCGTCGGTGATATAGGCGAAATTCCGGATCCGATAGCCGAGAATGGGAAGGGTCATGTGGCGCACCCGTATGGGCTGGATTTCCACGTCTCCAATCTTGAAAGGTTCGGGTTTGATGGGATTCAGGGCGATGGTCGGCACACCGGGGTATTTGTGCTCGGCGAAGGCGTATTCAAACTCGCGGTGCAGCGCCCGCATCACGCGGGGAAGTCCGTAAAGGTTGAGGGTCTGGTTCATCATGAAGTTGATGGGACGCACATCGTCAAGGCCGGCGGTATGGTCGCGGTGCTCGTGCGTGTAAAGAACGGCATCGAGGCGGGTGACGCCGGCGCGCAGCAACTGCATACGAAGGTCCGGGCCCGTGTCGATCAGGATGTTGAGTCCGTCCACAGTGACGAGTGCAGAGGTGCGAAAACGGTGATCCCGAGGGTCTTCGGACGTGCAGACGGGACAGTGGCAGCCGATGATGGGAATTCCCTGCGATGTACCTGTGCCTAAAAGTCTTACTTGCATTGCAATAATCTTTCTCTCAAAATTCTCATCCCCACAGTGGCTTTCTCACGGATGAACTCCACGCGGCGGCTCACGGGCTGCACCTCCTTCGGATCAATCAAATAAATCTGGCAGTCCATCGGGGCATAGTACAAAAGTCCAGCCGCCGGATAGACGTTCAGGGACGTGCCAATAATCACCAGAATGTCCGCCTTTTCAATTTCGGCGGCGGCATCGGCGAGCAATGGCACCTCCTCTCCGAACCATACGATGAAGGGGCGTTTCATGCCGCCGTCGGCGCACTTCTCCCCGTACTGGAACTCGGCATAGCCGATGTCTTCCACGCAGCGTTTGCCACGGTCGCTGCACACTTTCGTCAGCTCGCCGTGCAGGTGGATGACCTTGGTGGAGCCGCCCCGCTCGTGCAGATTGTCCACGTTCTGCGTCACCACGGTGACATCGAAGTCCTTTTCCAGTTCGCCGATGATCTTGTGGGCTTCGTTCGGCTGTGCCGTTTCCAGCTGGCGGCGCCGCTCGTTGTAGAACTTCACCATCAGCTCAGGATTGCGGTCCCACCCCTCGATGGAGGCGACATCCTCCACATTGTAGTTTTCCCAAAGTCCATCACTGTCGCGGAAGGTCTTGATGCCGCTCTCCGCGCTCACGCCGGCACCGGATAAAAAGACTAATTTTTTCATAGAAAAGAGTTGATTTTTCGGGTTGCAAAGGTACTGCTAATTTTTGGACGAGAGAAGGCATCGGAGAAAAAAGAACAATTATTGGGGCGTTCATGCCAACTTCTTTTAAGATTTCTTTTTTTCATTCCATCTGAAAAAGAAGTAAAATTGGATGAACTACAATCTGATGGTTCTGGCATCATAGACGGAATGGCGGTGCCACATTTCTAACCTGCCATTTCTCGCACCTGATCCTCGCATACGCCCGTCGCTTTCACAACATCCTCAATGGAAAGTCCGGTTGGTTCGCCCGCTGCATCTCAATGATGAAGTTCTGCTGGTTCTGGTCCACACACAGCAGGTCGAAAACTGCCCGCCGTTCGGTGTCGTTCAGGCCATACTGTTCTGTGGGCAAGTAGGTTACATCTGTAATGATGCCCGTGTACTTGGAAACGAAGCTGTTGAGGAAGTCAATGAGGAAACGTTTGTTCGCCTCTGTGCCAAAGATTTTCTTGAAAGTGAAATCCGTGGTAGGAATCTGGAAAATGTTTTTGTTCTTTGCCATAACTTTATGATTTAATTAATGAATAACGATGGCAAAGATACGATATGGGCAACCGCTTGTCAAGAGGTCAATTTATTGGTTTTTAGATGGTTAAAACATTGCGGATTTTATTCCTTTTGTGGTATGATTTTGAGGGAAACAGGGTGTTGAAAAGGGTGATGTACAGAATTGGAGGCATGTTGAAAACTTTTTTCTGCAACGGCATCGTGAAAATGGAACCAAGAGATTTGTTTGCGGCTACAGCGTTTCTGAAATCATTTCATCACTCTGTCTTTCCGCCAAAGTTGGTAGCTGTTGTACAGATTCTGCCAGATGGAGTACATGGCCGGAAAGGTGGCAGCCAGCGGCTGCAAGTATAGAGTGGACATCCAGATGGCAAGGGCCGTGTTGCGCTGTCCAAGCCCCTGTCCGCCGGAAACCGTGTCGCCATAATGCCGCCCGATGGCTCTGCCCACCGCAAATTGCACCGCACACGCCAGCATCGACGCGACAGAAAGTCCAACAATTTCCATAATATGTCCCGCCCCATGCAAGTAGATAAAGTCAATGGTCTGACCGAGGGTGATCATCAGCGCCATTGACCATAGATAGAACGACGCGCCTTTGTAGCGGGCGATGAAGTTGTTGACCTTCGGCGCAAACAACTGCAACAGAATGCTCAACACCAAAGGCATAATCAGCGTTGGGGCGATTTTTGACAATATCAACAGAAATGAATCCCAAAACGGCATCGTGACATTAATGCCGATAAACGAAAAATAGACCGGCGCAAGCAAGGCAACACCGAAGTTTCCCACCAACGTGTAGGTGGTGATGGTGGAACGATCCGCGCCAAGCATACAGGCTATCACCACCACCGAGGCGGCCACCGGACTGAGGATTCCGATGAGCACCCCCTGCGCCAACAACTCGTTGAACGGGTGCAGCAACAGGTAGCCGCCCAAACTGACGAACACCTGGAAGGCCAGCAGCCACCAATGCAGGGGACGGACCCGCAGCGTGCGCACCTCCACCGAACTGAAATTCAGAAAAAGGATGGTGAAAATCAGGAACGGGACCACCGGCTTCGCCATCGCTAAATAGTGATGGAAAAGGAGTCCCACGACAATCGCCACAGGCAGCACGAAACTACGGAATCTCTGCATATCAGACCATCTTTTCGGGAACGACCCACGCGTCGAACTCTTCCGCGGTCAACAGTTTCAACTCCAGTGCAGACTCTTTCAGCGTCAATCCATTGGCATGGGCGTGCTGGGCGATTTTGGCGGCGTTGGCGTACCCGATGTGCGGGTTGAGCGCCGTCACCAGCATCAACGAATTGTCAAGGTTGTAGCGGATGCTGTCAATATTGGGCTTCACCCCGCGCACGCAATGTTCTTCAAAGGAGAGGACGGCATCGTGCAGCAGTCCCATCGACTGGCACAGGCAGTTGCCGATGAGCGGCATGAAGACATTGAGTTCCAGATGTCCCTGCATGCCGCCGGTGGTGACGGCCACGTCGTTGCCGATGACCTGGCAACACACCATTGCCAGCGCCTCGCACTGCGTAGGGTTCACCTTGCCCGGCATGATGGAAGAGCCGGGTTCGTTGCTGGGAAGCACCAACTCCCCTATCCCGCAGCGCGGCCCTGAACCCAAAAGCCGGAAGTCGTTGGCAATCTTCATCAAAGAGACCGCCGTGCGCTTCAACGCCCCCGACATTTCCACAAGCGAGTCGTGCGACGCCATCGCCTCGAAGCGGTTGGGGGCGGCGGTGAGTGCCAAACCCGTGAACTGGCTGAGGTAGCCAATCATTTTTTCAATGTAACCGGCGGGGGTGTTCAGTCCCGTGCCCACCGCCGTGCCCCCTATCGGCAGTTCCGAAACATGGACACAGGCACTTTGGATGTTTTCCATACAGTGCTGTACCTGAGAGGCATACCCTGAGAACTCCTGTCCCAATGTCAGCGGGGTGGCATCCATCAGATGGGTGCGGCCTATTTTCACAATGCCCGCGAATTCTTCCGACTTGGCCGCCAGCGTGTCGTGCAGCTGCTGCAGGGCAGGCAGCAGTCCCTGTTCGGCCCACAGCACCGTGGCGAGGCGCAGGGCCGTCGGGAACACGTCGTTGGTGGACTGCGACCTGTTCACGTCGTCGTTGGGATGGACAAAGCGGTCGAGGCCGCGGATTTCACCGTGCTTGAGGATTTCGGCGCGGTTGGACACCACCTCGTTGACGTTCATGTTGGTCTGTGTGCCGGAGCCGGTCTGCCACACGGGCAGCGGGAACTCGTCGGCCAGAGCCCCCTCCATGATCTCGTCGCAGCACTGGCTGATGAGGTCGCGCTTCTCTTCCGGAAGCACGCCGCACGCACAGTTGGCGTAAGCGGCGGCTTTCTTCACCACGGCGATGCTGTGGATGATTTCCACCGGCATCAGCTGCGTGCCGATGGCGAAGTTGAGGCGGGCACGCTCGGTCTGTGCTCCCCACAGGGCTTCTGCGGGGACCCGCACCTCGCCCAAAGAATCCTTCTCTATTCGGTTATCCATAACGTTGATATTAACGGGCGGCAAAAATACGATTTTCAAACTGAAAACTGAGAAGTGAAAAATGAAAAGTTACGGTTTTTTTTGTACTTTTGCCCCTTCGATTTTCAAGGACAATAATCATCCAACAATATGAAAAACAAAGGAATCCTCTCCATTATCGCCCTCCTTTTTGCAACCTTGTGCCTTCAGGCCCAGACGCCGCTGACTGAGGGTGGCGGCCCGACGGTGGCAAAGTGCAATGCCGCTCTGTCCGACCAGACCCTCCTGAAACAGGATGACAAAAGCGCCATCTTTTACCTCCACACTTACAGCGACAATCCCAAGCAACAGTATCAGGGAATCGTGACCTACAACAAGAGCACCGGCACCACATACAACGAGGACGTCATCCTGCCCGACGGTTACCGTCCCCTCTTCTTCCGGCCCTGCGGCGAGAATTACTTCGGATGCTACTACCGCCTCAACCGCGCCAAGAAAAGCTTCGATTACGCCACCGTCACCTTCCCGCAGAAGAAAAGCACCAGCGGCGTGCGCAACATCACCCCTACCGTAAACACCTCCATCGACCTCTCCGACCGCGGCGACATCGCCAAGTTCACGGCCGTTTCGCCCGACCAGTCTAAGTTCGCGGTGGTACTCGTCGCCCCCGACCTCAACTACCGCACCCACTACTTCTACTGCTTCGTCTATGACAAGGACGGCAACGAGGTTTGGACCGAGAAATACACCCCTGCCCTGTCGGGAAGCCGCTTCACCGTCCACGACATCGAGCTCACCCGCAAGGGCGAAATCATTCTTCTGGTCAACTCCGTCAAAGGAAAGAATGCCCTCATCCAGCTTTTCAGCTGCACGGAAGACGGCATCTCCTCCACGGACGAAACCGTGGATTTCGGCTACATCAGCTCCATGAAGATGCTCCGGCTCAACAACCAGCTCAAGGAAATCTTTGTCGGCGGCTACTTCAACGCCTCGTCGCAAGGAGGCACTACCGGCTTCTTCAATCTGATATACAACCCCGACAAAAAAACGTTCACCTCCAAACACCACGACACGTTTGAATACAAGGACAAAACCGTTTACGACGACTTCACCGAAGCGGACTACACCATCAAATGCGACTATCTGTTTGAAATGCCCGACAAAATCGTGATGATGATCGGCGAACAATTTATAACCGTCCAACAGCACGGGGAAAAGAGTGCCACAGCCTACAAGCACATCACGAACAACATCTACGGCAACAAGTTCGCCCTCAACGGGAACAACCTCGGCGTAATCAAGGTGCAGCGCCATATCAGTGCCGGCAGCGGCAGTCTGGTCAGCCAGCGTGAGGAAGGCGAACGCATCGGCAAATCCGTCCTCTACGAGAAAACCTCTGCACCCAAAATGCCCACATTCGCCAATCTGGGCATCACCTACTCCCCCATCGTGCAAGGGAATACAATATATATATTGTATGAAGACCTGGCAGCGAACTATGCCGAAGACGCCACCGACTGGGAGCCCGCCGCCGTTGAAAAGGCCGACAACAACTGTGTCGTGCTGACCCGCATGGACTACAGCGCGGACAAAAAAGTGGTGATGATGCCCGCGAAATCCGCCCAGACCTTCCACAAGATCTGGTGCATCGACGGACAGGACATCTATTTTGGAATGTCAGGCAAGAAAGACTACTCCATCCAGAAGTTCAAACTGGACGGCAAGTGGAGCTGGGACAAATAACCCCAACATCATATTTTAGCTTACAAGGTGCAGAAAAAAAATTATTTTACTATTTTTGCACCTTGTTTTTTGTTGAATTAAATCTATTTCAAAGTGCAGAAAATCAAGAATATAGCAATCATCGCCCACGTTGACCATGGCAAAACGACCCTCGTGGACCGCTTTCTTTACCAAAGCAACCTTTTCCGAAAGGACCAGCAGACACAGGAATTACTCCTTGACAACAATGATTTGGAACGTGAGCGAGGCATCACCATTCTTTCCAAAAACGTTTCTGTAAGATATAAGGATTACAAGATCAACATCATCGACACTCCCGGCCACAGTGACTTCGGCGGCGAGGTGGAGCGCGTGCTCAACATGGCCGACGGCGTGCTGCTGATTGTGGACGCCCTCGAAGGCCCGATGCCGCAGACCCGCTTCGTGTGCCAGAAAGCCATCGAGCTGGGACTCAAGCCCATCGTGGTCATCAACAAGGTCGACAAGCCCAACTGCAATCCCGAACTGGCACAGGAGGCCGTTTTCGAACTGATGTTCAACCTCGGCGCCACCGACGAGCAGCTTGACTTCCCCACCGTTTACGGTTCGGCCAAGCAAGGCTGGATGGGTCCCGACTGGCAGCACCCGACAGAAGATGTCAGCTACCTTTTGGACAAAATCATTGAATACATCCCCGACCCGAAGAGCGAGGAGGGCTCCCTCCAGATGATGATTTCCTCTTTGGATTACTCTTCTTACGTGGGCCGCATCGCCATCGGCAAGCTCAAACGCGGTACCCTCGACTGGGGCCAGAACGTCACCCTCGTGAAACGCGACGGCACCCATGTGCAGTCCAAGATCAAGGAACTCTATGTGTTTGAAGGACTTGGAAAGGAGAAGATGAAACAAACCATCTATCCGGGTGAAATCTGCGCGGTGCTCGGTCTGGACAACTTCGACATCGGTGACACCATCGCCGACTTCGAGAATCCGGAACCGCTGCCCTCCATCAAGGTGGATGAGCCGACGATGAGCATGCTGTTCACCATCAACAACTCGCCGTTCTTCGGCAAAGAGGGCAAGTATGTCACTTCCCGCCACATCCGCGACCGCCTCTATCACGAGTTGGAGAAGAACCTCGCCCTCCGCATCGAGGAGACCGACTCCCCCGACCGTCTGAACGTGTTCGGCCGCGGCATCCTGCACCTCTCCGTCCTCATCGAGACCATGCGCCGCGAAGGCTACGAACTGCAGGTAGGCCAGCCGCAGGTCATCATCAAAGAGATCAACGGCGAGAAGTGCGAACCCGTGGAGCAGCTCACCGTCCTGGTACCGGAAGAGTTCTCCAGCCGCGTTATTGACTATGTGTCAAGAAGAAAGGGCACTCTCACCTCGATGGACACTATCGGCGACCGCGTCCACCTCAACTTCGAGATCCCGTCGCGCGGCCTGATCGGTCTGACCAACCAGGTGCTGACTGCCACCGAAGGCGAGGCCATCATGTCGCACCGTTTCATGGAGTTCCAGCCGTGGAAAGGTGAAATTCCCGGACGCCACTGTGGCGCCCTCATCTCCATGGAAACGGGACAGTCGTTCCCTTACGCCATCAACAAGCTGCAAGACCGCGGCTCCTTCTTCATCGAACCCAACGACATGGTGTATGAAGGACAGGTCATCGGCGAGCACATCCGTCAGGACGACCTTGTCATCAACGTCTGCAAGTCCAAGCAGCTCAGCAATATGCGCGCCGCCGGTTCGGACGAGAAGATGCGTATCGCCCCCGCCATCAAGTTCTCACTGGAGGAATACATGGAGTTCATCGCCAACGACGAGTATCTGGAAGTGACCCCGAAGTCGCTGCGTGTCCGCAAGATCATCCTCAACGAGCTGGAGCGCAAACGCGCCAAACAACGTCAGCAGAGCAGCGAGGAATAACAAGGGATGGAACTTTTCTTCGACAGCGGTGCCACCAAGTGCGATGCCATCCTTCTGGATGGCGATGGACGATATGTGCGCCACTGCACCGACATTGGCATCAACGCCACCTATATGCGCGATGATGAAATGGCGCAGGTGCTGGAAAGGCTGCGGGAACAGACCGGCACCGACGGGATTGACCGGATCACCTTCTCCGGCGCCGGCTGCGGGAACCCGGACAACGCCGTCCGTGTCGAAAGCTTGCTGAAAAAGCAGTACCCCTCCGCCCGAACCGAAGTCATCTCCGACCTCCTCGGGGCGTGCCGGCTCCTGAGCAGCGGAGAAACAGCCCTTGTCGCCATCCTCGGCACCGGCGCCAGCGCATGCCTGTACGACGGCAGCCGCATCGTAGCCCAAGCGCCCTCCCTCGGCTATCTGCTCGGCGACGAGGGAAGCGGCACCTATCTTGGCAAAGCTCTCATCCAAAAATACTTGCGCAACGAAGTCCCCCCGCCCCTCGAAAGTAAGATTGAACAAGCATACGGAATTGACAAGAGGGAAACCCTCCGCCGCATCTACCGGGAACCTGCACCCAACCGATTCCTCGCCTCCTTCGCCCGTTTCCTCGGCGACAACCGTCAAGACGCCTTCGTAAACGCCCTATTGAAAGAAGCGTTCACCGACTTCCTCCATTCGCAAATCTTTCCCATTCGCCCATACAATATATATATGTTGAATTTGATGGGGTCCGTGGGCTTTCATTTCAGAGAAATCATCGGGGAAGTCGCCGGAGAATTTGACATAACCATAGGGAAGGCAACAGCCTCACCCCTTCAATCCCTTCGCACAAAGTAAAAATCGGACCATTCCATATTTTTTTAACAACAGCGCCTCTCCCTCCAAAGACGGAAAGGCGTTTTTTTGTTGAAAACTTTTATGAAACGCAATAATTAATTTATAAGATATGAACAAAATAATGTTAAATTTGCCCGCTAAAATCCATAAAGATTCTAAAATAAATAAAAAGCTCTGTATCAATATTATACATTGAAAATCAATAATAACAAAAACTATATCTTATGAAAAAACATTTATGTTTTATATTTATTTTTTGCCTTGCCGTTAGCGGGCTGTACGCACAGTCCCCGTGCGTTCGGTTTGATATGCCCAATCTCTATCCCGTGCCGGGCGTATCCCAGAATGTTGATATTTTCTTCAACAATGCAGGGCTTGCCGACAACTCAAAATACGCGTTGTCCTACACCATTATACACAATGGCGTCGAATTATCCGATGTGAACATTGACGAGCACATCAACACGGCGAACTCCTATATCACAATTCCTTTCTACCCGAACAACTCTTCTTTTTCCGGACAATTCCTCAGTTCGGGAACCGGCACTTTCCCGACCGGCACATTTGAGGCGGGATTGAACATGAACCAACTTCAATACAACTTCCTTTACGGAAAATATTTGAAGACGAATTATGTCCGCATCCGTATGACCCTTGCCTGGCGCAGCGACAGGACTTACGACGATGATGAATACACGCTGGTTGTAAGCCTCATCCAGATGTCGGGCGGCAATAATGTAAACAAGAAATACAACAGCAGCATTGTCATTGGCGGTAATGGCGCAACGCCCGGGGAAACCATCCTCTCCGACACCATCACCACCATCAGGACAGTGACGGAAACCATCTACGACACCATCTGCTACAGTCAGATCCCCTACTTGCTGGGACGCACGACCATCACCACCGACACCATCAACAAAGCCGGATACAAGCAGCCTGACGGCGCCGACTTCTACAGCATCATCGAACAGCAGGTGACTTTCGGGAAACCAGTCACCGGCTGCAACGAGCGCATTGACTCCATTGCGACGGTGAGACTTTACGTCTATCCCGAACTCACCCTCGCCAAAGCGGGAACGGGACACAACCTCACCATCTGCTCCTACGCCAATGCCGGCTATGTGAGCGTGACCCCCGCCGGTGGAAAGGCCCCCTACACCGTCTTTGCCTACAAACAGACAGGGGTTGACACCTACGAAACCTCTGCCACCGGCAGCGTCGTCATCGGCAACAGCAATCCGACCGACACCATCAAGGGACTTGAAGTCGGCACATACAAATTAGTGTGCGTGGACGCCGCGGGCTGTGAAGCAAGAGCCGCAGCAGACGCGGTGATTGTAGCCGTTCCCCAAGACAACGTTTACACCATTTCGGCCGACAAAACCGATGTCTTCTGCAATGGAGGGGAAACCGGTGCCCTTGACATCACCGTTACCCGCACAGCAGGTGAAGGAGCCGAACCCATCACCTACAGTTGGGCGGGTCCCGACAGCTATACATCAAACGTCGCGGACATCACCAACCTGAAAGCCGGTGACTACACCGTGACGATCACCGATGTGATGGGATGCACCAAGAGCGAAACCTTCCATCTTGCCGAGGGGGAGCTGATTTCCACAAGCGCCAGCGTCGCCTGTTGCGCCAGTGAGCTCCCGTACCGTTACGCCGACACCGTTTTCACAGCAGCGGGGACGAAGCAAGTTCACTACAACTCCGCTCACGGATGCGACAGCGTGGTCAACGTGACCCTGGTGGTGCGTGAAAACCCGACCGTTGACTGGGGTTCCACACCCGACACCTTATGCACCGATGCAACCCTCTCTGCCACGGTCAATGACGGCATGTCCAACTACACTTGGACGAAGGACGGCGTCGCCACTGCCGACAATGGCAACACCGCAGACTTCACATGGGCTGCCAGCGGCGCGAAGACCATCAGTGTCAATTTCACCGAAACCATCACTGACAATGGCCTCACGACCAACTGCCGCGTGGTGAGCGACACCGTACTGAATATCGACGTGCGCCCGTTGCCCAACACGGAGGTCACCACCAAGGTGGGCGATGCCGACGAAACCTCCACACTGGACATCACCGCCTGCGCCGGACAGACCGTCAGCCTCGCCGCAGCCGATGGTTTCGAGTATGTATGGATGAAAGTGGGTCCTGCCGACGGACTCGGCACAAACCGCATCCTCACTTTTGAGAACATCTCTTCCAATGAAGCCGGCAAGTACTACACCATCCTTACCAACAGCACAACCGGCTGCACCATTTACTCCGACACTGTGACCATCACCGTGAACACACCGAGCGTATCCTTAAACGATGGCACTCCTGAAGACATCTGCCTTGGCAACAGCCAAACATTGACCGCCATGCCCACACACAGCAATGACGGCACCCTTTATTATAAATGGAACACTGACGAAACGACCGCTTCCATCGTGGTCACCCCGACCTCCATTGGAGCAAAAGAGTACACGGTCACCGTCACCGACTCTATCGGAAACTGTTCCGCAAAAGCCACCGCAACGTTTGCTTTCACCGTGAAGGACACCGTGCGGCTGACCTTCCACGAAGGAACGAATGCGAATCCCACTATCTGTCTGGGCAATTCCATTGAAGACATTGTAATTGACTCTGCCAACTGCGCACCGATGACCATTTCCCCGGCTTTGCCCGCCGGCCTCACTTTCGCCAACGGCAAAATCTCCGGCACTCCCACCGTGGCCACCACTTATAACTACACGATCAATGCTGCCAGCAACAACGGTTGCGCATCCAGCGACAAGACCATTACCGGCACCATCACCGTCAACGACACCGTGAAACTGGCCTTCCACGAGGGAACGAACCAGAATCCCTCCATCTGCCTTGGCAACCCTATTGATGACATCGTCATCGACTCCGCCAACTGCAATCCGTTGACCATCTCCCCGGCTCTGCCTGCCGGCCTCACTTTCGCCAACGGCAAAATCTCAGGCACGCCTACGGAAGCCACCACTTATAACTACACCATCACCGCCACCAGCAACAACGATTGCTCCGCCTACAACAAGACCATCACTGGTACCATTACCGTCAACGACACCGTGAAACTGACCGTAACTGGCGACACCACCTTCTCAATCTGTCCAAAGACAGCAATGACAGATGCTACCCAATTCACTGTGACGAACGGCACCATTGCTCAGACGGGCACTCTTCCCACTGGCATAACATTCAGTGCTGAGAATGCCATCAACGGCACGCCGACAGAGGTTGGCACGTTCCGTTACACCATCACAGCCAACAGCGACAAGGCTTGCTCCAGCAAGACCATGACCGGTACCATCACCGTTTATGACACCGCCACCCTGACTGTCACAGGTACCACCGAACAGACCTTCTGCCTCGGTGGCGAATTAAGCGACATCAGCTTTGTAATCACCAACGGCGAATATGACAACAGCGGCACTCTGCCTGCTGGCGTAACGTTTGGAAACAACAAAATCTCCGGTACGCCGACCGAAGCTGGCGAGTTTACATACACCGTCAAAGTGAAAGACGCAAACGATTGTTCTGACTTCGACAAAGAGCAAATTGTAAAAATTACCGTGTACGACACCGTGAAGCTGACCGTGAGCGGCGACACCACCCAGACCAAGTGTCTCGGTGGAGCCCTTGCCAACATCACCTTCACCGTGACGAACGGAACCGGCAATCTCGCTTGGACCGCCACCCCGGCAGGAGTAACGTCTGATGCCGCTGGAATTTCCGGAACACCTACAGCTGCCGGCACCTACAAATACACCTACACTGCCACCAGCGACCACAGCTGCTCCTCAAAGACTGTTACCGGCACCATCACCGTCAACGACACCGTGAAGCTGACCGTTTCAGGCGATACCACTTTCTCCATCTGCCCCGGAACAGCGATGACAGCTGCCACCCAATTCACCGTAACGAACGGTACCATTGCTCAAACGGGCACTCTCCCCACTGGCATAACATTCAGCGCTGAGAATGCCATCAACGGCACGCCGACAGAGGTTGGCACGTTCCGTTACACCATCACCGCCAACAGCAATAATGGATGCTCTGCCTACGACAAAATCATGACCGGTACCATCACCGTTTATGACACCGCCACCCTGACTGTCACGGGCACTACCGAACAGACCTTATGCCTCGGCAACAAGCTCAGCACCATCAACTTTGCAAAGACGAATGGCGTCTATGCAAACACCGGCACCCT